>Ga0105047_10001305_pt1 | contig 44411 bp, 48 predicted proteins | sample MAT04_FD_78384 | JGI IMG/M metagenome (GOLD analysis project Ga0105047, IMG submission 78384) | Freshwater microbial communities from Lake Fryxell liftoff mats and glacier meltwater in Antarctica - MAT-04 (megahit assembly) | ecosystem: Environmental > Aquatic > Freshwater > Ice > Liftoff... | reverse complement strand
CGAGATCGACGCCAGCACCGAATGAGAGAGCCAACGTCATGAAGCCATCAGTGACCGAGATCGACATCGCTGCGAGCCGTGCCAGCGTGTTCCGCGTGCTTGCCGATCCCGAGACCTATCCCCGTTGGCTCGTGGGCGCCGCAACCACGCGCGCCGTCGACGACCGTTGGCCGGCCGTCGGAGCACGCTTCAGCCATCGCATCGGCGTCCTTTTTCTGCGCCTCCCTGGTTCAACGACAGTTGTTGCCATCGATCCCCCGAAAACGCTCGAGTTGGCGGCGGGCATGGGACTGCTCGGAGAGGCCAGAGTCCGGTTCGATCTGTCGACCACGACCGCGGGAACTCGCGTCCGCGTGAGCGAGACGGGTCGGCGAGGACCGGTGAGGTGGGCATCGTTGATCGCCGAATCCGCCGTCAACGCCGCCCTTTGGGGCCGCAACGACCTGTCGCTCTCCAATCTCCGCGACGTCGTCGAAGCCGAGTAATCCGATCTCGAACACATCCACACCGATCGCGACTGCAGTTGACGACGAGCGGGTATCGGCCTCACATGACACTCACCGCCTTTGCGCTCAACTGCACGCTCAAATCCAGCGATGCCGGCCCGTCCAGCACCGACAAACTCGTTGACGAACTGCTCGCTGCGCTCGCCGAACACGGCGTCTCGGGGGAGTCAGCGGTTCGAGTCGCCGACCTGAACATTGCTCCCGGCGTGACCTCTGATGCTGGTGTCGGCGATGACTGGCCATCGATCCGGTCGCAGATCCTCGCCGCAGACATCTTCATTCTCGGCACACCTATTTGGCTCGGCCATCCTTCCAGCTTCGCCCAGCGGGTACTGGAGCGAATGGACGCTCTGCTGAGTGAGACCGACGACTCAGGCCGCATGATCACGTTCGACCGGGTCGCATTGGTCGCCGTCGTGGGCAACGAAGACGGCGCCCACCTCGTCGGATCGCAGCTCTTCCAAGGACTGAATGACGTCGGCTTCACGATTCCCGCCGCCGGAATGACCTACTGGGTCGGCGAGTCGATGCACAAGACGGACTACCAGGACCTCCCCAGCGGGTCCGAGACGACTCGAACTGCCACCGCGACCGCCGCTCGAAACGGCGCACACCTCGCCCAACTCCTTGCGGGATCGAACTATCCGACCGAGCCAACTTCCTGACACCGAGTCGCCTTCGGCTGACCCCCACGCAGCTCCGAGGAATGAATGGGCTCGCTCTCGGGTACCTCCCAGCATGTCTGTTTCAGTCCATCACTTCCGGTTCGACCCCCGCTTCCGCCTCCCCGCACGGCTCCTGAGCATCACCGACGAACGCGCATGGGTTCGCGTGGACGACGATCAGCTCGAGGCGGCGTTCGGGCCTTGGCGAGTCCGTACCCCGACAGCCAACATCGCATCGGCATCGATCACCGGGCCGTATCGATGGCCGAAGGTCATCGGCCCCCCACATCTGTCGTTTGCCGACCGCGGATTGACCTTCGCTACCAACGCCACCCAAGGAGTCTGCATTGAGTTTCGTCAGCCGATCCACGGAATAGACCCCTTCGGAAGGGTGGCGCATCCAAACCTCACGGTAACGGTCGACGATTGTGCAGCCCTGGCCGAGTTGCTCGCGGAGTTGTCGACGGCTCGTAGCGTCGACCAAGCGACCGCCTCGATCCACGACCATCTCATCGGACTGAGCGCCGCCGAACTTCGCGGCCACGCACGCGAGCGAGGGTTGCCGCGCGTCAGCGCCATGAGCAAGGCAGAGTTGATGTCTGCGCTCACGGGGAGTGAATGATTCACAGCCACCGCGGTACCCATCACACGACGGGCTGGGCCACGACGAGCGTCCCATCCGGATTGACCCGAACGGAGAGCACGTGTCGAGCAAAGAACCCGAGTCGAACTCGGAGGTCATTCTGCTGACCGGCGACCTCGACATGGCCGCAGTAGATGTATTCCGGGACCGCATTCGCGGAGCGTTCAGCCCTGGAGATCTGATCATCGACCTCGGCGGAGTGGGGTTCATGGACTCGTCGGGCCTGAGCGCGCTGCTCGTTGCACACGTCGACTGCGAGAAGTCTGGGACACGCTTGTTTTTGAGAAATGTTCCGCCCCGATTGCAACGACTCTTGGAGTTGGCTGGCTTGAACGACGTCTTGAACATCATCATCGGCGATGTCGAAGCCCAACCCGGGTGAGCTGAGCGCCCTGCTCTGAGGGCCCCCGTCGTCAGCGGGCCGTCAGATCCACTCGTCAGGTGGCGTCCTGCCACGGCCCCGGCTCAGCCAACGACGTTGGGAACCACACCCGTTGCTTCACGCAGTTCACGCTGGTCGACAACACGACAATCTGAGCGTTCAACGAGAACCACGCGGTCAAAGCCACCACCGTTGCGAATGTGCCGTACGTGGCCGACGCTCCGACCAGCGAGCGGGAGACCAACCCCGCGCCGAGAAGCTGCACAACTGCGAGAAGGACCCCTGCCACCCCAGCACCCCACAGGTGACGTCGACCTGGAACCAACACGTGGAAGACGCCGAAAACCGAGAGGGTGTTGACCAGCGACGCAAGTGTCAATCCGAGGAGAGCTCCCCCGATTCCCCGCCCCAGACCGATCGAGGACACGATGCTCGACACGACGAGCGCACCCACCACGATGAGGAGCGTCGCACTTGCCCGGAGTCGGGCCACCACGAACGATGCGCGCTCGCTCTTCGGAACTCGCCACTGGTCAGCGAGCGCTCCTTGCATGGTGAGAACGGCGGACAGTCCGGACCACAGCGCAAACGACAGCCCGGCAACGATCGTGATGATGCTGCCGGTGACCGCCTCGGCGCGCAGTTGATCGCCGAGCAACGGAACGCTGGAGGCTGTGCTGCTGAGCAGTCGATTCCTGAGATCGGGGCGGGTGGCGAGCACGCGATCAGCGATCGTGGTCAGCGCGATGAGTAACGGGAACACTGACAGAAACGACCGATAGGCAATGAGTGAGACCGAGTCGCCGCCTCGTGCTGCACCATAGGAACGGAACGTGGCAACGACGAACCCGACGACACGATGACGAAGCTGCCAGCGGTCGATGGCCGCTGTCGGACCAGTTGGCGCTACCGCTCGGGCGACCGTCACCGACTCGGTGCTGTGTTGCATGCGACGTCGAGGCCTCAAGGCAGCGACGGCCGCCGCGCCGATCAGAGCCGCCGCTCCCACAGCCTCGCCGGCCACGTCCAACGACGTTGTCGAACGCTTCTTCATTTCCGAAACCGATGTCGCGCCATGCCTCACCCGTACCCGGTGGGCTAGTCGTTGACACTTCCGCTTCAGGCTCGTGTCCTCGGTCAACGATGCTGTTCGACCGCGCTCAACACACTCGGATCACCAGCAGCGCAAGGTCGTCGCCGCGAGCGGCGAACGGAAGGATTCCATCGAGAGCCTGCTGGATCTGCTGAGCCGTACCATCGGCTGTGGCCGTGACCGCATCAAGGATCAGCTCTCTCATCTGCTCGGCTTTCAGCCCGTGAGGCGGAGGCAGATCGGTGGCGCCGTCCGTGTAGAAGATCAGGCTGTCCCCGCTGCGTAGCACGGTGTTGGTCGTTGTCACTTCGATCGTGGGCAGCATGCCGATGAGGGTGCCCGGTTCCCCGAGCGTCATGGCCTGTCCATCGCGAACGAGCACGGGCCCGGGGTGGCCACCGCATGCGACCGACAGGTTCAGCTCCTGTCCGTTCAGGCCGAGGACGGCGAAGACGCAGGTGCAGAACGAATCCGCTCCCGACCGAAGAATGGATCGATTGAGAGAGAACAAGATGTGGTCTGGATCGTCGCCGTGCCAAGCACTCTCGCGAATCGACTGCCTTGCCAGGCCGGTGAGCGAGGCGGCCGCCGCACCAGTGCCGCACGCGTCGCCGATGACGATCGCCCACTGGTCATCCGTGATCTGAAACAGGTCATAGAAGTCGCCGCCGACCTCGGCACCCTCCCCAGCAGCCGAGTACCTGACGGCAACGTCGATCCCCTCGATACTCGGGAGCGCAGAAGGCAACAGGCTGCTCTGCAGGGTGTGGGCGATCTCGCGCTGCCGATCGTAGAGTCGCCGATTGTCCAGACTTGCGGCGATCCGGCCAGCGACGGCCTCGGCGAGAGCGACATCCTCCTCGCTGTAACGACGCGACGACGACGACATGACGAACTGCATCGCACCAAAGGTCCGGCCCCGTTTGTGTAACGCCACCGTGATGGACGAGCGAAGCGCCAGCTGATCGATGATGGCTCGCTCTTCATCGGTCGCATCGAGATGAGAGAGCACCGCGTCGTCGATGTCGGGATAGAACTCGGTCTCCCCGGTCCTGATCACCCGTGCGACGCCGACGTCGGCGTGCGGATCGTACGGAAATCGCTCCTGCAGATCCCGGGCAAAGGTGACCATCGAGGGGTCGACGTGGGCAATCTCCGTGGCCGGAACTGCACCACCATCCGCCGGCAGCAGATGCAGAGCGCACCAGTCGCCGAGTCGAGGGACGGCGGCGCAGGTCACCTTGGCCAGGATCTCGTCGGTGGTGTCGGCAGTCGTCAGGATGTCGTTGATGCGGGACGTGAACTCCAGGCGTTCTCGCTGCACCCGCTCCCGATGAGCGGACGATTCAGCGAGCTCGGCCAGTCGGCGGCGTTCGACGTCGCGCTCGACCCGTTCGGTGATGTCCGTGACGCAACCGATCGTTCCCGTGACGAGTCCATACTCATCGAGGGTGACCTTTCCCTCGCCGCTGATCCACCTCGTACCGCCATCGGCATGCACGATCCGATGTTCCACCTTGTATGGCGACTCGGTGTCGACCGCCCGCTGAACTGTCTCGAGGATCTTTTCACGGTCATCTGGGTGCAACAGTTCGGCCCACCGCTCGTAAGTGCCGTCGAAACCGCCACTTGGCAACCCGTAGACGTCTTCGAGCCGCTCATCCCAAACGGTCACCCCGCTGGCCATCTCCCAACGCCAGGTACCGAGGCCCCCGGCTTCGAGCGACAGACGAAAATGCTCGTTGAGATCCCTCACGCGCTGCTCTTCGATCCGCAGATCAGTGACATCGGTTGAGACCCCGACGATCATCGCCGGCTGGCCCGAGCTGTCTTCCACCCGTCGTGCAACCGACGAGACACGGATCGACTCGCCGTTCTTGCGGATCAACACGCGGTCAGACTCCGTCTCGCGGCCGCCTGCGACGCTCTCGAGCACAGTGCGGTGCTTGGGCTCGTCATCCGGCGGCGAGAGCACGTCGAGCACTGATCGACCCACGGTTTCGGCGGAGGACCAGCCGTAGAGTCGCTCGGCCTCGTCGTTCCACAGCAGGATAACGCCCGCACTATCGGAGACGATGACCGCGCGAGGGATCGCGTCGACGACGAGCCGGTAGTCGACATCTGGTGAGTCCTGGCTCATCTCGACTTTCTAGTCAATGGACAGCCGCCGTGCACCGATTGCCATCGCTCCCACAGGCGGATGGTTTCACCATTCACCGATGTGGGCACACAGCTACCATGGACCAACAGATCAGCTCGCAGTTACCAAGCAATGTTGGCGACGACCCCTCGGCAGGAAGCGAAAGCGTCGGGGACGAGCCGCTGTCGGATGTAGTGGGCCGCCTCTCCGATGACGGCTTCGACGGCCAATTCCGGTCGGTCGAGGGCGGTCGCATCCAATGCCTGACGTGCCGCCAGGACTTCCCCGCCCAGGACGCCCACGCCGACCAAGTGACCCGGATCGAGGGCGAATCCGACCCGGCCGACATGGCCATGGTGGTTCCCGTCCGTTGCCCGTCCTGTGGCGCCAGTGGGTCACTGATCCTCAGGTACGGGCCGGACGCCAGCGCTGCGGATGCCGACGTCTTGGTGCTGCTTCCCCGTACGCCGAACGAAGCCCGGGCCGGCACCAGCTCACCCGGGCGCGAACCAGGCTTCGTGCTGGACCCACCCCAGGTCGACACGCTCTCCCCAGGAGCAGACATCGCCGCCGGTGGTGTGGGCTCCGTGGAACCCAACGAGCCTGGATAACGACGACTGGAGAGCGCCATGCGAGTGCTGTGTCACGCACCAGCGGCGGCTAGGCGCTCCAAATCATTCATCCGTCTGGATCCCAGCTCCAAAGCCAGCAAGGCCCTCGCCCGTCGCTCTCCCCGAGCCGCCTCACCAGGATCGGAGGCGCCCATGGCCGTCAGCCGGGCTTGGACTGCCCGCTCGGCCAGACGGGAGGTACGTGCAGCTGTCTGATCGACATGTCGTTTGCGAAACATGATTGCCCATACCCGCAGACACATCTGTCCAACCATCAGTTCCCGAGCGGACATGTCGGCCGCAATCGAAGTACCTCGACGCACCGAGGTACCTCGACGCACCACAGGTAGCTTCGACCAGTGCACCTGATCGTCGTCGTCTCATGATCCTTGTTGTCGCCGGCTGGCTGGTCGTGACCATCGCCCTGTCGACAACCGCGACCGTCGCGCTTCGGTGGTGTCCGAATCCGCTCGTCGCGGCGGTGCAGCTACTGGCGCCATGGTGGTCGCTCCCCGCGGCCCTGGTTGCGGTCATCGCCGCTTTGACCTCGCGTGTAGCGCTCGCCGTGGCGGCTGTGATGGTGGTGTCGGCCAGCCTGGCGATCCTGGTCCCGAAGCTTCGTCGATCTCGGGATCGGCGGAGCGAGGACATTGAAGGAACACCGACCACTGTGGCGCTCGCCAACTTGTACCTCGAGAACGAAGAGCCTGCCCAGGCCATCCAACAACTGCTCGACGCGTCGCCGGACATTCTCGTCATGACAGAGCTCACCGAGCAGCTGATCCGGAAATTCGACGAGCTCGGCTCACTGCTGGCAGCCGCAGATCGGCCAACGATCGCGCTGGGCGACTTCAACTCAGGAACACTCCAGCCTCCCTACGAACGAGTCCTCCGAACGTCGGGTTTCCGAGACGGACATGACGAATTGGGCGTGGCGTTGCGTCCCTCGTGGGGCGTCGCCCCGTGGTTGCCCCGATGGTTCCCAACGCTGGTCGCGAGACTCGACCACCTTCTGTTAGGACCCCGGGTGACGGTGCATTCTCTCGACGATCTGGATCCGGTCGGCTCGGATCACCGCCCGTTCGTTGCATCGATCTTCATCACTGGAGAGGGTGTGACGACCTGACCCGTCGCTGAGACGCATCGACGAAGAACCGATGGTTGATGGCGCTGCGCCAGAGCGCCCCGCGAGTCATCCGCGCCGACCATCGCCAATCCGCTTCTGCCAAAGGGGCCACCACGCGGTCGAGCCAGTCCTTGCCGTGAAGCGGGTCGGCGGTTGCGTGTTCCTCGTAGAAGGGGAAAGCCCCAGCGGGTGCCTTCAGGCGATGCAAGGCCCGCACGACGGCGCGACATCGCGGACCAGCCTGCAGTTCGAGCAAGCCGAACGCACCGATCGCCTCGGGTTGCAGCCAACGATTGGTTGCGAGCACGCCACCGATGGCCGCCCGTTCCAACGCGCTCGTTGGAAGATCAGCACGGGGAATCTTCCGCATCCCAGTGGCATTGACGAGGTCATCGTGCAGCACGGTGTGAACATCCGAGAGCGTGCCCCGTCCCAACTCGTCCCAGTAGTTCGACGCCAGCGCGACCTTTGCGATTCCACGAATGCCGACCTGTGTGAGGGCGACGAAATCGTCGAAGCCACCGTCGGGTCCGCCCTCGATCGCCAGAAAGTTCACGAGTTCGTTCCACGTGGCGTGATCCCGCAGCCACTCGTACACGGGCGGAATCAACTCCCGAGCCGCTACTCGTCGCATGGCCTCGACCGCTGGTACGACGTCCACCACCAGCTCATCTCCTGCGATCATGTCGTCGAGTCGTGAGACGAAGTCGTGCTCCAGTCGCCATTTCAGCGAGGCGATCACCGGGTGGCCGTGAAAGGCCTCGCGTCCATCAAGTTCGGAGACCGGGCTGATCCAGAGGTCATGAAGGCACAGCATCGATTGCAGTGCATCCCGCTCGCTCCGCGGTTCGGCGTGGCTCAGGGAGTCGAGACGTGCCTGTTCCCCAGTTTGCAGCGCCGTATCGAGCCGAGCGCTCAGTGAACGCGGTGCCAGATCAATCGGGCTCGGCGCCTCGAACGGACGACTCGTCACGGCGGACAACGACATCACCGCCTCGCTCTCGGGCGGTGACCAATCAGCGCCACGGCTCGAACCGAATCGAATTGTCGAACCTCACGCACCGCAAGATCGTCGGGGAGCTCAGCGATCAGCTGATCGACCTGCCCCGAGCCTGCGATCTGAAGCAAACCAATGCCCCCGGCGGCCAACGCTGATTGCTTCACTGCGAGACATCCTCGAATCAGCTCCAGGCCGTCAGGACCTCCGTCGATGGCGCGGGTGGGATCGTTCGGCCACTGACGAACCTGCTCTGACGGCAGATACGGCGGATCCGCCAGAATCAGTGGATAACGCTCGTTCGAGGTGGTGACGCCCTCGAGCGGCTCGCACCGCACGACCACCCGCTCCGCGATCCCGGCGTGCGCAGCATTCATCCGAGCGAATTCGCACGCCGCAGGGTCGATGTCCACCTGTACCAGCGGGCGGCCGGTCGCGACCGCAGCGACCAGCCCGATCTGGCCAGCTCCAGCACACAGTTCGAGGATCGGGCCGTCCGGAAGGTCAGGCGACAATTCAGCGGCCCACACGCTCTGCATCAATGTCCAGGGCCGTGGAGTCAGAACGCGTTCATCGAAAGCAATCGTGCATGTGCCCATCTCTACGGTCGAGGTGAAAGTCATGGCAGTCAGTACCCGCGGCGATCCGAACACAAACTTGTTCTCCTCGATGGGTCTCAGGGTCGCTGGCCCTGGGTACGAGATTGATGTCCGACGGAACCCGCGGAACACCTCGAAAGTCGTCTACGCCAACCCTCGCCATCCACCAAGACATCCACGCATCCCCATCGACCATCTGGGCGATCCTCGAAGGCGTCCGCCTGCTGCCCACTCTTTCTCCCAGCACAACAGCGGCCGTCGGGCCACCAGCGCTCCAACAGGTCGGAGATCGTTTCGACCAGACGGTCAAGCTGGGTGGTCGCCACTTCACGTCGAGCTGGTCGGTCACCGGGTTCGAGTTCGAGCGATGCTTGCGGGTCGAAGGTTCGGTCCTGCCCGGCACCCAACACGCAATCACCGAGACCATCACCAGCGAGAGCCCAACCACTGCAACGCTCACGATGTCCATCGATTACACCTTGCCGCTCGGTCTCCTGGGCCGGCTGGCTGCCAAACTGGGGGCGGAGCGCCGAGCTCTGGACGAGGCGACGCAGGTGGTTGCGTCGATCCGTGAAACCGCCGAACGCTCCCCGGCGGCGAATCGCACGAAGCAATCGAAGCGTTCGACATGACGAACACCACATGCGACGCCGTTGTGGTCGGGGGTGCAGTCCGCTCATCCGACGAGGTGTCCCCCGGGTTTGTCACCGATCTGTTCTCCGCCTTCTACCCCATGACTGCCGCCTCGCCGGTCATGAACTCGTTGGACCTGGAGGATCACGGGCTCCGGTGGACACACTCGCCGTCTGTGCTCGCTCATGTGCGCCGCGAGTCCCCAGCGGCGGTCCTCTACCGCGACGCCGAACGGACCGCGAAGGAGCTCGACTCCTTCGAGTTGGGCGACGGTGCCCCGTGGTTGGCGCTCGCTGCCGAGTGGGACCGTTTCGGATCCCAGATGATGGACGCCCTGCTGTCCCCGTTCCCCCCGATCCGAGCTGCCACGAAGTTGGCCGTCGCCGCCCGGCTCGACCTCTGGGACTTGATCCGACGACTCGTGATTCCCGTGCGAACCATGTCTGCAGAACTCTTCAGTGGCGAGATGGCTCCATTGCTGCTGGCCGGCAACGCGTTGCACGCCGACCTCACGCCGGAGTCGGCTCCCAGCGGCCTGCTCGGGTGGATGTTGGTCGGTCTGGCGCAGACCGTCGGCTTCCCCGTCCCGGTCGGTGGTGCCGGAAAGATCACATCCGCGCTCCTGTCCCGTTTCGAAGCCGCCGGTGGGGTGGTCCGCGTGAACGAGCCGGTCGACGAGATACTCATCGAACATGGGCGTGCGATCGGCGTGCGATCGGCGTGCGCACCAGCGCCGGAACCGTGACCGCACGACACGCGGTGCTCGCCGCCTGTGACGCGCAGCTGCTCTACGGTCGGCTCGTCCCCGAGTCGAACTCCCAGCCGCCTTCCTCGGAAGAATGCGCCAGTTCCAACGGGCCAGTTCCAACGGGCCAGTTCCACGGTCAAGATCAACTACGCCCTCTCCACCCCGGTTCCGTGGAGCGATCCCCGCGCCCACGGCGCGGGGACGGTTCACGTCGCCGAGAGCGTCAACGAGCTGACGGCCACCGGCGCCGAGATCGCTGTGGGCGTACACCCACGTGCCCCGACACATCGTTGGTGACGCCGCCGGACACATCACTACTACCGGACGCCTGTCGGGCGACCCCTTGGCACAGTTCATCGACCGGATGGAAGATCGCATCGACGAACACGCACCAGGCTTCCGCGACTCGATCATCGCTCGGGAGGTGCAGGGTCCCGACGATCTCGAACGCCAGAACCCGAGCCTCGTGGGTGGAGACATCAGCGGTGGCACCAGCCAGCTCCAACAACAACTGATCTTTCGGCCCGTTCCCGGCTTGGCGAGAGCCGAGACGCCGATCGCCGGCCTGTATCTCGCATCTGCCTCTGCCCATCCGGGCGGTTCCGTTCACGGAGCGTGTGGGGCGAACGCCGCACGCGCCGCCCTGCTCGGCCGCCACATTCGATCCGCACGAACGTTCGGTCTTGCCGCCAGGCTCGGGACCGTGGCGCTCACCGGTATCCGTCATCGGACGAGTCGATGACGAGAGCGCCCGGCATCGGTGGCAGACACTGACTCGGGTCGCCCGGCCGCTGTTCGCCAGCACAAAATCTGTGGGCGAAGTCATCGCCGAGGACGAACTGGTGAGGTTGATGTTCGGACTCGGGCGCGCACATCCTGTCGCATGATGTAGCCCTGCGAACCCCATGAAATGGGTCCTCCTCCCAGAGTTTTGCCCCGCAACTACTGTTGTCGGATGGCCGGCCACCCTGACCTCGACCGGCTGGCGAGCGACGGCTCGGCCCCACGACGAACGATCGCCGTCGTGGCCCTGGTCGCCACGCTGCTTTTCGGAGGTGCCGCCACGTTCCTTTCGGTACTCAACGCGAGACAAGCCGCTTCCAACACCAACCAGAGCGCCTCGAACGCAGCCAGCGACTCGATCACACGCCAGTTGTCGGAGAGTCTGCAGGCGTTGAACGGCCTCAACGGTTTGTCGGTCGACGGCGCCGTGTCGCGGGAGGAGTTCGCAGCGTTCGCTGCCGACTTGTTGCCGGGCTCCTCATTTGTGACCCTGGCCCGGGAGGAGATCGTGGACGACGCCGATCGGGACTTGTTCGAACGTCGAACCGGCATCTCGATCGTCGATACCGATGGAGCCGGTGGTTTCGTCCCCGCTGCCCGTCGCGCCCAGCATGTAGTCGTCGTCGACGTCTACCCGAACAACGAGAACAGCCGGAGTATCATCGGGTTCGACATCACCAGCGATCCTGCACGTACCGAGGCAATGGTCACGTCGTCCACGAGCGGACAGCCGGCGCTGAGCCGTCCCACGAAATTGGCCGACTCTGCTCAGCCAGGGTTGTTCGTGATCTCCGCTGCCCAGAACAGCCAGGGGGCCACGGTCGGGTACGTCTCGAGCGGGTTGTCCCTCGAGAGTCTTGTGGACACCGCGCGACGTTCATTTCTGCTCCCCGTCGAGATCGGCGTCAGGGACGGCGACACCGTGCTCGCCGGGAATGACCAGCGAGGAAGCGTCTCGATGGCCGACGTCGGCGGTCGCAGCTGGACCGTCACCGTGTCGGGCTACGACATCCCGGACTACTCCACGGCGGAACTGATCGCATTGACCGCTGCGCTGCTGGCCGGGTTGCTCGTCTTCGGGATCCGAGCTGACGCACGCCACCGCCGTCGCAATTCCGTCATCCAACAGGAATTGGTGAGAACCGCACGGCGGTCCAACGCTCTCGCCAAGATCTCGCATCGCTTGGCACTGGCGCGAACGACCAGTGAGGTCACCGCAACCATCGTCGAACACCTGCCCGACGTGGTCGGCGCTGACCATGCCAATGTCGGCTTCGTCGAAGGTGACCAGCTGGTCATGGCGAGCGACATGTCCTCAGGGATCTCCGACGACGTGAGGTCGATGTACCGATCGCTACCTCTCGAGTCCCAAGTGGCCACGACCAGGGCGGCACGAACGGGAACGGTCGTGCTGGCGAGCGACCTCGATGCCTATCAGCAGGAATGGGGCCTCCATCGAGATACCGCCGTCACGGGATTCGCCAGCCTGGCCGCCGTCCCCATGTCAGACACACCGAACAACACGATCGGAGTCCTCGGCCTGGCCTGGAGAACCCCCATCGAATTCGACTCGATCCTCTCCGACACGCTGACGACCGTCGGCGAACTGTGCGGTCAGACGCTCGTCAGGGCGCGGCTCAGCGACCTACGCCTTCGTACAGCTGAACGAGCGGGACGTGTTGCCGATCTGGCGTCAGCGCTGGCGGGAGCCACCACCATTGCCCAGGTCTCCGAGATCGCGGCATCGCGGGTGGCCCGCCTCCTCGAGACGACCTTGTGCACGCTGACCATCCTCGATCACGAATCCCGGAATCTCGAGATTCGTTCCGTGGCTGCGCCTGCGGACGTGGAGATGAGCCAGTACGTGTCGATCAAGGCCGAAGAGTTCCTTCCCCGAGCAGAGGTCGTGCGAACGGGGCTTCCTCTCCTCTTCGTTGACACCGCGTCCGCTACGTCGGCTTTTCCCGGCCTCGCTGCGGATCTTCGCGACGCTGATATCGACGGTTCGGCCTTCTGGCCACTGCGCAACAGCGACGACAACGTGACCGGAGTTCTCGGTTTCGGATGGAGCCATCGTGTCGACTTCGATGAACCGCTCATGGTGGCTATTCAGACGGCCGTCGACCTCTGCTCGCAGGCGCTCGAACGGGCGCAGCTGTACGACGCCGAGCACTCGCTCGTCGACGCGCTGCAACAACGCGTCCTCCGGCCACCACCACCGGTCGCAGGGCTTGATGTCCACTCTGTCTACATGTCGGCCGCGCAATTGGTCCGGATGGGTGGGGATTGGTACGAGGGAGCGCTCCTCGCTGACGGACGGCTGGCGTTGGTCGTCGGGGATGTGGTGGGTCATGGTGTCGAAGCAGCGGCTGACATGGCGCAGATTCGCAACCTGGTGTCGGCGTTTCTCAGAAGTGGGACCGAACCGGGCGACATCTTTCCCCTTGTTTCCGAACTCCTCGCCGACGATCGGATGGTCACGGCCACCGCCACGATTGTGTGGATCGACGAGCAGAACAGTCGGCTCCGCTACGTGTCGGCCGGACATCCCCCCGCTCTGGTCAAACATCCCGATGGGCACGTCGAGATCTTGGATGGCGGCCGACAGCCACTGCTCGGGGTCACCTCCGCGTCTGTCGAAGCCGGCGAGTGCGATTTCGCCCCCGGAGCCGTCCTGGTGGTCTACACCGACGGACTGATCGAGCGACGCACAGAGGACATCCTCACTTCAATTGACCGATTCGCACGGTCGCTTTCCGCATCCGAGGAGACCATTGCCCGCGAGATCGCGAACGGGTTGATGGAACGAGCCGTCGAGGGCCGCGACCAAGACGACGACATCGCGCTCGTCGTGGTCCGTCATGTGTTGCCCACCGCGGGCTGACCGTCACTGCTCGACCTCGTCGTTCCCTCACCGCGCCACCTGATCTACGCCTCGGTCACGGCCGACCTCCGCCACGGTCGGAGCAGGATCGGTCGGCGCTCGGACGCACTCACCACTGCTTTTCGGTCCTCCAGCACGAGCTCGTCAAGGACCGTCATGATCGCCGCCGCTACGGGCAAGGCGACGACGACCCCGATGAATCCCGCGAGTTCGCTCCCCACGAGAATGGCAATCAGCACGGCTGCGACCGACATGTCGATGGCGCCCGTCATCACCTTGGGGACGATGACGAAGTTCTCGATCTGCTGATAGAGCAGGAAGAACACCGCCAAGCCAATGAGCGCTCCGCCGCTCACGCCGTCGGCCAGGGCTGCGATCACGAGCGCTCCCGCAGCTCCCAGAATGGCACCGATCGTCGGAATCAGGTCGGTGATGGCCACCCAGAACGCCACGGCCGCCGCGAACGGAACGCCGATCGCCGTGAGAGCAACGAACGAGGTCACACCAGCGATGCCGCTCACGAACAGATTGCCGCTCACGTATCGCCCGACACGATGCACGACACGGTCCCATATGGGTTCGAACTTGATGCGCTGATGCGGAAGCAGCAAGCGGTCGATCTTGCGACGAACCCGTGGCAGGTCGGCCGCGAAGTACACCGCCATGACGAGCACGGTGAGCGTGTCCACCAACCCGCTCACCACCGAGAACCCGATGCCCACTGCCTGATCGGGCAACTTCTCGGCGAGGGCCGTCAACTTGTCCACAAGCGAGAAGCGTTGGTTCAGCTCCTTGATGACGCCGCTCTGCTGCGAGCGCTGTAGATAGTCCGGGGCTTCGCGAACGAGCGCTGCCCCTTCGTTCAAGACCGGCGGAACCACCAACGAGACGAACGCCGCGAGGATGCCGACGAACAACACGGTGATGATGCCGAGCGCAACTCCGCGACGCGCCCCATGGCGGCTCATCCAGTCGACCGGCCGCTGTAGGCCGATCGCCAAGATGAGCGAGAGCAACAACAGCAAAAACAGATCGCGAAGCACCCACGCCAGACCGACAGCTCCCGCCACCGCTAGTACCGTGATCGTCAGCTTGGCGATTCGGGCCGGCGACATCTCGCCCCGCTCGGGAGTAGCGGTCGCCGCATCGGTGGGTTCGGACAACACGCCGAGATCGAGTTCACTCACGAAGTTCTGGTTCCCACCTGAGCCGTTCCACAGACCTGCTCCCCCGTATCTGTTCACCTGGCGGTTCGATCGGTTTCACGGGGGTAGTTCTCTACCCATGTCAGCGAACGCTCCCGCCACGGCGTTATCCGACCCACTGTCGAGCTCGCACACCGATTCTGACTCTCGACCGTTGCTGAGTCCCCGGGGCGCTCGGTCCTCGGCACTCAACGCCTATCTCGTCGGCGACACCTCCGATCTCTCACCGATTCACGCCTCGAGCCGAACGGTGACTACTTCAACCGACGTCCTCCTCGACGAGGACCTACAACTGGCGTTGTATTGCTGCTATCAGTTGCAGGTCACGACGTTCGCAGGAGTCGATAGCCACCATGAATGGGACTCCAGCGTGATCGCCTTCCGCCGTGCGCTCGAACTCGAAATCGAGGACTCGCTTCGCCTGCCACTTGTTGTGCAATCGGAGTGACGGATTGTCGTCGCTTCGGCCGACAAGTTGATCGCCACCCGACCGCGCCGACCCGCTCAGCCCTATGCTCCCTGGAACCCAGCGACCGCTGGCGATTCCCAGGGGGATGTGGATGGCTGTTCCGCTCGTTGACTATCTGGTGCTGGGCGACGATCCGCACCTTGCGGCTCACGAATGTACGGGCTGCGGCGCTCGTTTCTTCGACCGACGGAACGCCTGCGCCTCATGCGGCGCCAACTCGTTCGAATCGGTACAGATCGCCTCGACCGGCACGGTTCGAACCTTCACCGTCGTGGCGTTCGCCGCCCCCGGCGTGCCCGTGCTGTTCGTGGCAGCGGTGGTGGACTGCGACGGGACGAGCGTTCGGGCCAACATCGTGAACTGTCCGCCCGACCCCGAGCATGTCCACACAGGGATGAAGGTCCGCCTGACGACCTTCTCGATCGGTCAGGACGGCGAAGGTACCGACGCCATGAGCTTCGGATACGAGCCGATCGACGGCCCCAGCCCCAACGATGAATCAACCAACGGGAGCGGATCATGACCAACGACGACATCTGGATCCTCGGGATTGCGATGACCAAGTTCGGCAAGTATCCCGATCTCGACATCGTCGACATTGCTGCTGAGGCAACTACCGCTGCGCTCAACGACGGCGGAGTCACCATGGCTCAGGTCGGTGTGATCGCGGCCGGCAACCTCATGAACGCGAATGCCGGAATCGGCCAGCAGTTGCAGAAGCAGATCGGCCAGACCGGCATCCCCGTGTACAACGTCGCCAATGCCTGCGCCACCGGGGCGACCGCGTTGCGGACCGTCATCATGGCGGTGAAGGCGGGTGAGGCCGACTACGGCTTGGCCGTCGGCGTCGAGAAGCTCGCAGGTGCTGGCCTGCTCTCCGGCGGCGCCCGTAAGAGCGATGGAGACACGTGGACTCCGCGAGGGCGATTCGGGGCGGTCGCGCCCGTCGACGGCCGGATCGGGACCGACATCATGCCGGGTGTCTTTGCCCAGATCGGCATGGAATACGGGCATCGCTACGGCGGCACGAGCTTCGAGTTGTTTGCCCGGATCTCGGAGAAGAATCATGCCCACTCGACCCTCAACCCCTTTGCCGCTTACCAGAAGGCCATGTCGCTCGAGCAGATCATGGGCGATCTCATGATCGCCTACCCGAACACTCGTCCCATGTGCTCCGCCAACTGTGACGGCGCCGCGGCGGCAGTTGTTGTCAGCGGTTCCACGCTCAAGACGCTGTCGCTCGAGCAGCAGCGGCGAGCGGTGAAGGTATCGGCATCGATTCTGACGACCGACCCGTGGGAGGAGGCGTGCCAGGTGCTTCCCGACATCAATACCCTGACGCGCAATGCCGCACAGCAAGCGTACGAGCAGGCTGGCATCGGACCCGAAGATCTCGATCTGGTCGAACTCCATGATTGCTTCGCCACCGCTGAACTCGTGCACTACGACAACTTGATGCTGTGCGAGACCGGCGGGGCGGTCGACTTCTTCGAGTCGGGTGCGCCGTTCCGCGACGGGCGACTGCCAGTCAACGTCTCGGGTGGGCTCCAGTCGAAGGGCCATCCCATTGCCGCCACGGGGATCGCCAATGTCTGGGAGATTGCGCACCATCTTCGCGGCGAAGCTGGACCCCGACAGATCGAAGGAGCGAAGGTCGGCTTGGCTCACGTGATCGGGCTCGGCTCGGCCTGCGGCGTTCACATCCTCGAAGCGTCGGCCGCATGAGCGACCCGACCGAGACGCCGAGTCGAAATGTGCTCGGCGACACACTCATACCCTGCTCGACGGACCCGATGACGGGCTTCTATCGCGATGGGTGTTGCAACACGGGCTCCGATGATGGCGGCGTCCACACCGTGTGCTGTGTCATGACCGAGGACTTCCTGGACTTCTCACTGAGCCAGGGCAACGACCTGATCACGGCAATGCCGGCCTTTGGATTCCCTGGTCTCAGGCCCGGGGATCGTTGGTGTCTCTGCGCCAGTCGTTGGGTCGAAGCCCTGAGCGCCAGCTGCGCCCCACACGTGGTCTTGGCCGGCACCCACGAAAAGACCCTTCAGTACACAACACTGGACACGCTGCGCGCCCACGCCGTGGAGTGAGCATGTCGACCATGTCATCGCTGACCGTGTTGATCCATGGCGGCGGATCATCCGGGCGTTTCTGGGACCGATTGGTGCCGCACCTCGACGGGCCGACGGTCGCTGTGGACCTTCCCGGTCGGAACGGAATTCCCGCCGACCTCACGCAGCTGTCGGTCGAGGACGAAGTCGCCGCTGTCGCCGCGCAGATCCGGTCCGCTGCGCCTGCTGGTTCGGTCACCCTGGTGGCGCATTCGTCCGGGGGGCTCGTCGTGCCAGGTGTGGTGGAAGCGCTCGACGGGCGAGTGTCCGACATCGTGTTGAATGCCGCGCTCGTGCCCGAGGAGGGTGGATGCGGGATCGATTGCATGCAGCCGAGACATCGGGAAGGTCTGCAGATGGTCGTCGACCTGGCACGCGACGGCGGCGAGATGCCGATCCTGCCAGGCCCACCCGATGATCCCGAACGGTTTCGTACGGCTTACGGCGGTGAGCCACTCGACGATGACGAGTTGGCGTTCGTGATCGATCCGGTGCGTTGTGTACCCGACACGGTGCACCACTATTTCCAGCCAGTCCGATGGTCATTGGCCGCAGGGATTTGCACCACCTATGTCATCAATACTCGAGATCGGCCGGTCACCACAGCGATGCAAGAGCTGATGGCAATGCGTGTTGTCGAGCCCAGGGTGATACGGCTCGACAGTGGCCACATTCCGGCGGTCACCGACCCCCGTGGCCTGGCGGCCGCGATTCTGCGCTGAACTCGAGCCGTCGAACGAGTGATGTCACGCCACTCGGACCCCGATCGCTCCACAAGAATGACGACATCGCTCCGGGATCGATCTACTGACGGATGGTCGCCGATCGAACATGGCTGGCACCGAAGCTCCACTGAGAGCAAACTTCCCAGATGCGCCGGTGGAACCTCACTCAATTCGAAACGTGGTTCATCGCATATCACTCATCTGACGATGGTCTTCGACGTTGCGCTCAGCGAGCGGCAGCACGGTTCATTCCGGACCTCACTGATGATCTGCTCGTCGATTGGTACCTGTCGGTGAAGACCACCATAGATCGCCTCCGGAGCGACAGAGGGGAGCTTCCCGAGTGGCTGAACGACGAGACGATGGCACGTCGATACGTCCTTCGTGCGCTCGACAATGACGCCATCGACCTGGTTCGTCAGCGCTCTCGACTTCCCCGACAGTCGCTGTCTCAGCCAGACGGGCAGATCGAGTCGCACGTGGCACATGGAGAGCACCTGATACAAACCTCTGGGGCCGACGACCTCGACATCGATTGGCATCTTGCCCTCGATGGGGTCGCTCGAGACTTGACGGAGCTGCTTGCGCAGTCCGCAGGGGGATGCGTCGGGTGCACTTCGCTGATGACGGTGCGGCTCTCGATGGCAGTACTGGAATTGTTCCGCGACCACCGAAGCGCGGTGGTCAGCGACACCCAGATTGCAGGTGGAACCGACGAGTGGGATCGAGCGGTCTACTCGGCGCTCGAACGAGTTGCTCCCGACCGAGTTCGGCGATCACCTGATGGCCGGGTCGATGCCAGCACTCGCCAATTGAAGCGACGATGCGGCGACTGCTCCCGGCAACTGCTGGGCCAGTTGCTCGCCGCTCACGGACTCGTCGCGGCAGGATCGGAGCTGCAATGACTGCATTCACGGTCCTTCACGATTCCGCTTCGGGGCAGTGGCGCCTCGTTGGTGAGGTCCCTCACGGAGATGCTGGGCTGGGCTCTGTTGCGATCACGTCGAACGCTGCGGTGCACGTCGACTACAAGAGTGGCGGCATCGTCGAGATCTGCATCGACGAGGAGGGTCCAGGCGGCGGTGCTGACCCGGACCTCCTTGCCATGCTGCGCCTCGACCGGCAGCAACTCGACGGCAGGAGCATCGACCTCGATGGCGAAACGTGTGCGATCATGGCCAGACTGGCGCTGCTCGAGGAGTGTCGCCGCGAGCGAGCACTCGGCGGGCCAACCTCGTCGTGGTGGTCGGCCGAAGCGAATGCACTCCGTCGTCTCATGGGTCAGAGCGCGACCTTCTCCGATGCGCCACCGGTTCTGTCAGGCGCACCTGCATGGATTCAACAGCGTTCAGCAGTGGTCGGCGGACCCCGGCGCGGGTCGCTCGAGGTACAACTCGACCAGATCGTCGAGGCTCGCCGCACCCGTGGTCCGCTCGGATCCGTGCCGGAGACTTCTCACATGGCGACCGTCGACGCGTCATACGTTCCGAGTGGTCGAATCGACACTCGAGCCGGAGTGTGGATCGATCGTCAGCTGGATTCGGCCAGCATCCGGGTCGAGGCACACGTTCAGGAGTCGTCCTACGCCGCCGCGCTGTCCGACGTGATCGTGCTGATCGTCGACGAGACCAGCGACGCGGTCGTGTCGATGTCCCCGATGATTCTCGCCACCGGGCGAACAGGCGAGCTGATGGCTGTCGCTGACCTCGTGGTGAGTGGTACCCGATCGTCAAGTGAACTGTCCATCCACCTCGCATCTGCGGAGGCTCCCACGGTTCCCTCTCACGCAGTGCGGCGACATCGCCGACTGATCCACGCAGCTCGCACCGCTGCCGACATTCGTCGCATTTCGGGGGTGGGCAACTCCGCGTTGCATGCCGGCGGAGTGTTTCTCGGCGAGCTCGCCGACGCAGCGGAGCATCGGGGCTGACGCAGTTCTCACGTGTCGCCCGGCGCCAGCGATTTTGGTCTCGACTGATAGCTTCAGTCCTGGTTTTTCATGGTGCACTACCGGCTGTTGGATGAGATTGGCGCTGGCGCCTTTGGCGTCGTTTGGCGCGCCGTCGCCACCGGTGATCGAACCTACGTCGCCGTCAAGCGGCTGACTGTCGTTCCAGGAGCAACGGATCAGTTGTTTCGATTCGTCCTCGAGCAAGGTGTTCGACTCGATCATCCTCATGTCGTCGCTTTACGTGACTGGGTTCACGAGAGTTCCCAGACGTTGTTGGTGATGGACCTGATGAATGGTGGCTCGGCGGCGCAACTCCAGGCCGAGCACGCGCCGCTGCCAGTCGATCTCGTTGGTGAGATAGGTGTCCAGGTCCTCGACGGGCTCCAGTTCATTCACTCCCAGGGAGTCATTCACCGGGATATCAAACCCGAAAACGTTCTCTTTGCGGTATCTGGAGATACGTTCCGTGCATGTCTCAGCGACTTCGGTTGCTCGTTCGTCGAGGACGCGCCCCGCCTCAGTCGGGTCGGGGAGCTGGTCGGTACCGTCGGATATCTCGCACCCGAGGTGGTGGAGAACGTCGAACCCACACCACTGATCGACGTCTTCAGCGTGGGGGCAACGCTTCGCCAGCTCATCACCGGCTCGACGACCGGTGCGTACGACGCCTCCGTTCCGACCGCCCTGATCGACGCCATCTCCACGATGACGCACCCCGATCCGGCCCAGCGGTATCAGACCGCACAAGACGCTGCGGCCGCCGTGCACGCGGCGAGACCGGCGTTCGATCCACATCGGTGCCCAGTGAAAATCACCGATCGCCTGGGCCCAGCCCCGCCGGATCGGGTTCGGCGACGTCGACTCGTACTCGGCGTCGGGCTGCTCGTTGGGGCAATCGCTGCCACCGTCAGCGGGTGGGTGCTTCGTCCCGACACGTCAGATCGACTCCGAGAGCCGGTGGCGTTCTACTCGGTGGTCCAGACCAGCGGGAATCGCCTCGTGACCGTTGGTCGCGCCGAAACCGGGCGCGACGCTGGTGTGTGGCTGTCCGACGATCAAGGGATGACATGGTCGGGCGTCGACGAACCCGCCCTGACCGTGTCGCAGCAGACCGAGGAGAAGTATTTGTACGGCGTCATGGTCGACGGTCCGCGACTCATCGGGGTGGGACTGAACGACCTCACCGATGATCGGGGCGAGTTCGACGGGGCAGTCTGGACTTCGGACGACGGCGGTGTGTCGTGGGATCTGCTCGTCGATACCGGATTCGAGAACCTTCCCGGAGATCAGTCCGTGTACGGAATCACCCGTCGAGCGGGCAAGTTCGTGGCGTTCGGAAACTCGAGCGAAGTCGAGGGCAAGACGCCGACCGCCGCAATGTGGGGCTCCGACGACGGATCGAGATGGACGACGATCCCCTTCGATGCCGGTACCGATGAGTATTCCGAGATCTACGACGTCGCCACGCTGAAGGAGTGCACCCTCGCCGTGGGCGGTTCCGGTCGATCGCCGGATCGATACGACGCAGCCGTGTGGCGAGCACAACCCGATGGCTCGTGGACCAGGATCAACGTTCCGGATCGAGCATTCATGGGGATTCAGGGGGCCGACGTGATACCTCAGCTCAACGCCATCCGGGTCGCTGGGTCGGTTGACAACGAATCCGGGTCGTCGGTCGGTGGGCTCTGGCAGACGACCGATTGCGGGGGGACATGGTCGCTGATCCACTCGGGCTCAACGTCTGGGGAGACCTACATGGATTCGATCCAGTTCGGAACCTCGGTACTGGTGGTCGGCTTCGACGGACATGGTCCCGTCTCTCATCAGTTCACAATCGACGAGTAAGTCACGATCAGTTGCCGGCTGGGGGCCGATCGGGAGAGGGCGCCGGGATGGGATCGGGGCGAATGATCCCATCCCGGCCTCACTCAGTGACAGCCCCGAAGAGCCGCACTGTGAGGAGGAGCGCTCGTGCAGCTGGTGGTGTGACATGAGCGTCGAGCCACGGTTGGCCGAGATGGCGATCCGCTCGCCGCCTTCCACCGGCTACCGGTGGATCCCGCAGACGTCGTGATCGAAGGCGACGATCGTCGAGCGTGCTGCGACCACTGCCGACGGCTCATCCATCAACGCTGCCGGGTCGTACTGGTGGGACTCCAACACCGGAGTCTGGGTGTTGCGAGTGAAGTCGTCGACGATGCGCCATGACGCTTTGATGTCTCCGGGAGCGGTGAGCAGCGCCGCAGCTTCGAACTGACGACAGGCAGCCCATTCGGTGCGGAGTCCTGCCTCAGTGGAGCTCGTGGGGCCGACGGTCTCGTGTCCGGCGACGTGCTGGCAATACATCGACATGGCAAGTGCCAACCGGCCGGAGTCGGACGCCGACGAGGCGGCCTGAGTGGACGGCACAGACTCTGCTGCTGCATCGATTCCGGTGGCTCGGCAACCAATGACCGGGGACGTGAGCGCAACAAGGCTGACCAGCGCTGCGGCTCGAACTCGGGAGCGGGACTGGCTGGTTGTCTGGTTGTTCGTGAACATGTCGCGCCTCGTGTGGCTTTCGGATCGTCAAGTCCCTCCGACTCGGTGGGGCTCGACGTCTGGTTGATGCCTTCACGATCCTCCTGATCTGGATCGTCGACGACCGCCGACGCAACACTCCGAATGCAGAAGAATCCATATTCGCCATCCGGAGCTGGCAGCCTTCAGATCGTGGACGAGCCCTACGCACCCTTTCTCGACTTGTTGCACAGCGACGTGATCCACGCCATCGATCAGATCGGCGCCCGCCACCAGGTCCGCGCCGGCACGACACTCATGCTCGAGGGTGAGGCCGCCAACCGATTGATGATCGTCCGGAGCGGCCTCGTGAAGGTCACGGCCCTCCACCCAGACGGCTACGAAGCCATCCTGGCGCTGCGTGGGGTGGGCGAGCTGTTCGGGGAGATCGCCGCCTTCGACCGCGGCATCAGATCCGCCAGCGCATCGGCGCTCATCCCATCCGTCATCCAGTTCATCTCCATCGCCGAGTTCGAACAACTCATCGCCCGCCACCCTCGCGTGGCCATGGCGATCATCGAGACGTTGGCAGGGCGGGTTCGCGAATCGGACGCTCATCGAGTTCAGTTCGCAGCGGACGGGGTTCCGCGTCGGCTCGCCCGGGCACTTCCACAACCCGCTGATTCGCACGGCAATATCCACGACGACGGCAAGATCACCATTGACCTCCCCTTCACCCAGGACGACCTTGCTGGCACGGTCTCGGCCTCGCGCCACGCTGTGACGAAGGCGCTCAAGACATGGCGCGATCAGGGGCTCGTGGTCACCGCTCGTCGCCAGATCACGCTGCTCCAGCCCGCAGCGCTGTCACGACAGCTTCGGCTCTGAACCACGCACGGTCTCCCGCCCAACATGGTTCGGCGGGCTTTGCCAGGATGGCATCTCCGGAGGGGAAACGTATGGACGCAGCCAAGCAGTTCCAACTCGATCAGCGGGCGGCCGAGCGGTATGAACAGCACGTTCGCCCGATCATGGCGCCCTTCGTCGAGACACTGATCGACTCCGCCCGGGTGGGGCCGAGCGATGCGGTGCTCGACCTGGCATGCGGAACGGGTTTCGTGGCACGGGCGGCGTCGGCTCGAGTTGGCCCGAGCGGGCAGGTCATCGGCTGTGATCTGAACCCGGCCATGCTCGCAGTGGCTGCCCACATCGCCACTGCCAACGGAATCGACGTCAGTTGGCAGCAATCGAACGCAGCCGACGTCCAGCTCGACGACGCGAGCATCGACGTGGTCCTGTGTCAGCAGGGGTTGCAATTCATGGGTGACCTCGAGGCGGTGCTCGGCGAGGCCCGTCGAGTGTTGCGACCAGACGGGCGTGTGGCCGCCACGGTCTGGGCGCCACTCGAACGATCCCCCTACATGATCGCCCAATTCGAATCGATCGCCGAGGTGCTCGACGCCGACGCCGTGGCCTCCTATCGCGGCGCGTTCTCATTGGATGGCGCACGCCTCTCGGCTGCGGCCCGCGCTGCGGGGCTGCGCGATGTCGACGTGGTCGAGGTGAAGCGAGTGGTGTCGCTCCCACCGTTTCCGGCGTACGCCGCCGATCAATTGTCGGCGCTGCCGTGGGGGCGGTTGATTGCCGATAGCGACGAGCACGCCATGGAGCGAACCGCGGCGGCGATCACCCGACGTCTGGAGCCCCACCGGGATTCCGACGGCTCGGTGGTGGTTCCGTTCGTGTCACTCATGTTGACCGCTCGACGATGAGAACCGCCCGAGACCACATCGAGCGACTGATCTTCAGGTACGCGGAGCTCGTCGACGCTGGCGACTTCGAGGGGGTCTCGCACATGTTCGAATCGGCGACGATCACGTCGGAGGGCTCTGATCACACGACGAGCGGACGCAAGGAGGTCCTCGCGATGTACGAGCGCAGCACCCGCCGGTATCCCAACGGCACTCCTCACACTCGACATCTGACAACCAACCTGATCATCGACGTCGATGACGCCAGTGTGGACGCCGCATCGCGCTGCTACTTCACGGTTCTCCAAGCAGTCCCGGGTGAGCTCGCACTGCAGCCCGTCATTGCGGGTCGCTACCATGACTCGTTCACCCGAACCGATGGTGGCTGGCACTTCGCCAGGCGACACATGATCATCGACCTCGTCGGCGACCTCCGACACCACCTGCTCTTCGATCTCTAGGCGAAGCTAGAGGGTGCGCTCCGCAGCAAGGCGTCCGCTCGCTACGGCAAGTTCGAGCTGCTCGAAGTCTCAACGACCACGCGCCGTTCGGGCGAAGCTGCCAGCCCGGAGTTTCTGGTCAGACGCGCGGATCGAGCACGAAGAGCGGTATCACGCGGTCAGTCGACGCTTGGTACTTGTCGTAGTCCGGCCACACTTGTGCCGCGACCGTCCACCATCGGGCCTTCTCGTCGCCCTCTGCCTGATGGGCGTCGTAGTCGCGGCGCTCAGCACCGTCCTGGAGTTCGACGTGAGGATTCGCACGAAGATTGTGGACCCACTCGGGCGCCGTCGGGGCGCCGCCCATGGATCCAACGACCACGTAGCTGGTTCCGTCGGTGACGCGAATGAGCGGGGTCTTCCGAAGCTTTTGGGACTTGGCGCCCAAGCTCGTCAGGATGATGCACGGTCCACCCATGAACTCGTTGCCGTCGGCACCGTCGGTCGATTCGAACAGCGCGACCTGCTCGGCGATTGGTTCCCATGGGCTCGGTTCGTAGTCGCCTTTGAGTGGCATGTCTGCTCCTGTCGTCACTGGACGGGCGCACCATACACAACGTTGGCGTGGGCGGTGCCGACGGAGAGGGCGTCGAGCTTGACGACAGTGCGGCCAAACGGCCACAGCGCCAGCACGCCGATCTTGACGGCTTGAAGCGCAAAGGGGATCCCGATGATCGTGAGACACAGCGCGAACGCCGACACCATCGCGCTCACAAAGAGTCCCCAGCCGAAGAGCACCAACCACATCACGTTGAACACCGTCTCGAGGACACCAGACCCTTCCTCGGTCGGAACAATCGAGCGACCGAACGGCCAGAACGCAAAGCCCGCCAACTTGAAGGCCTGGACTCCAAACGGGATCCCGATGATCGTGATGAAGCACAGCACACCCGCCAGGGCGAACCCGATCCCGAGCCAGAACCCAGAGAGCACGAGCCAGATCACGTTGCCGATCGTTTTCATCGGCCAAGTATCGCGTGGGGCCGCTCGTTCGACGATCAGATCAGCGCAGCGTCAGATCAGCGCGGCGTCACGCCGATTTTGCGGCCAGAACCGTCCGGCTTGCACCATTTTCCGCGGTGAGCGCGGCTTTTCGTACAGCCCATGAACCGTCAGGCCGCCGAGTCCGCTTCGGGCACCCTCGGAAGACGAATGACACCCAACGCTTTTCCGCGGTGAGCGCGGCTTTTCGTACAGCCCATGAACCGTCAGGCCGCCGAGTCCGCTTCGGGCACCCTCGGAAGACGAATGACACCCAACGCTGCCAGCACGAATCCGAGTACTCCGCCGGCGATCCACGCCCAGGGACTCCAGGCTGGCGTCGTTGCGATGGTCGCTTGATCGCTGGCAACGACCACGTAGTTGTCGACTCCTGAGTCATTCGACGTACACGTGAACATCAGGGTCGCATCGCGACCGAGCTGGACCCCGGCGATCGTGACGATCTCCTTGCCCGCTGGGAGCACGTCGACGAGGGTCGTCTCGATGTGCGCGTTGTCGGACACATCGATCGATCGACCAGATTCATCGACGGCGCTGCAGCTCCCGGTGGTGGTGCCGGACTCACCGAGGAGACCATCACCGATGAGAAACACGACGGCAGTCTGGTTGGCGCCAACCGCGACGGTCGTCGCACGGCCGAGATCAGTCGTGCCCGCCGCGCGGAATTGCTCGGTCAGATCCTCTCGACCGGCAGCGCTGCCAGCGCTGAACGAACTGACGAGTGAGGTACCGATCCATCCCACCAGCGCAACGACACACAGGACAAGGCCAATGGTGATGAGCACTCCCCCACCCCGATTTCTCGACGAAGCCGTCGGGTCCACGTCCGGCTTCGAAGTCGGCGGCATCGTCGACATCGGGTTCAGACCTGGATCAGGCGCTCCGTTCATGACAACAACGGTAGAAGCGACAGCCCGGGAATCCACCGATCGACGAGCCGACACGACGCGATGTCCGGCGCCAGCAGCCTGGTGTGAGGACCAGAACGCCAGTTTGTGCTGTCCTCAGTTGGTGATCGTGATGCGGTGCAGCAACCGCCGATGCCCCTGGTATCCGCCGGTCGCTGCGTGCAACAACGCGCGGTTGTCCCACAGCGTGAGCATGTCCGGCTCCCACGTGTGGCGGTACACGAACTCCTGTCGCGACTGATGTGCGTAGAGCTCGAAGAGCAGCGGTTGCGCCTCGTCGTCGCCCATACCGTCGATGCCGATCGTGTATCCCATACTCAGGAACAACGCAGGGCGGCCGGTCTCGGGATGAATGCGTACGAGCGGATGGAGCTGAGTGGCCATGGCGTCGTCTGACGTCTTGATCGCCATCGAGCGGCCGGTGTCGTTGTCGCCGTAGAGTCCCGAGGGGGCGTAGCCGCGACGAGCCGAGTGGACACCCATCAACCCGTTGATCCGCGACTTCATCGACTCGTCGAGCGCGTCGTAGGCGGCGTATTGGTTGGCGAAGAGCGTGTCGCCACCCGTCGGAGGGATCTCTCGCGACAACAACATCGTGCCGGTTGGCGGGTTCGCCAGAAACGACCAATCGGAATGCCACGCCTCCGCGAAGATCGGACTGACCTCGTCGGCTTCGCGGATCACCGCGGCGACGTTGGGGTGACCCTCGAGACCCTCGAAATAGGGGTCGACGCCGAACCCCCCGAATCGGAGGGCAACCGCCTGAAAGGCGTCGAGGTCGAGGTGCTGATCGGTGAAGGCCAACACCAAGTGCTCGAGCCATGCAGCTCGGATTGCCGCGACCACAGCGTCGTCGATATCGGCCAGGTCAACGTCGGTGACGATCGCGCCGCATGGGCCGTTGCTCGGGCTGATGTTCAACGCACGCTCCACTCACTTGCTCCGACGTTCGATCTGCACAGACGTTGCCACACCGGAGTCTGTCAGCCCCTCCAGCGACCTGCCGTGTGCCGGCGTGTTCAAGAATCCGTTGACCGACCCTAGCGAGAATGCTATTCTCGCCAAGAACACCATTCTCTACGATCGAGGGGTCACCATGTTGCGACACACCACTGGCACAGACAGAGGGTCGAGATGGCTCCGAATCGTGGGCGCCGCGCTCGGACTGGCCCTCATCGTCTCCTGCACCCCAGCACCATCGGGACCTGTCGTTCCGCCGCCGCCGACCGACATCGTCGACATGAACGACGTACAACTCGACACGGCGCTTGCGGAACTCGCACCTCGGGTCATCAAAGGTTTCCAAGATCCAAAGGTTCGAGCATCGATCCCCAAGGATCAGGAAGCCCACGTCAACCAGGTGCTCAGCCAGCTCGGCACCAAGGAAGGTCGAGCGGCGCTCGGACAGGAACTCCGTGAGACATCAAAGGATGTGAACCGCTACCTCGCGCCTCGCCCCGAGACAGTCTTCGGTTCGGAGATCGGTGAAGCCGCCAGCCAGTTCTTGTCCGACAAGACCGACGGACGGATCATCGGCGACCGATCGCCAGCCCCCACCACGGTCGATGGTGCCACCGAACCGGTTCCCTCCGGGCCCGGTGCCTGCGGAGCCCCGCTGGGAACGATCGCTCCTCCGAATGTGCCAAGCGGAGCGCTCCTCACACCTCAACACGATGTATTCACGGTCGGCAGCGAGAACACTCTGGTCGTGGGACAGGCCGGCCCGATCACCGCCGCCGGAAGCGAACCAATCGTCGGACAAGGGTCTGGCATCGAACTGAGGACCGTGTCCGTGCTCGGCCGACAGCAGATGAAGGTTCGCATCCATCTCCAGGATCCCAAGGGCTTCGGACCCACCGCTGTGTACCCCATCATCCGAACACGAGCCATCGGTGCCGATGTCGGCCAGGAGACGCGCTCGACCATCGTGGAAGGCACGGTCAAGTGCTACGCCGGCGACACCAATGCCAGCCGCGGCTACTTCGAAGGGTGGATTCCGGTCCCACAGGACCAGCCCGGCTTCCAGGTCATCGTCGAGGTCGTGGAGAACGAGTGGTATTTCTCCCGCGGCTTCGGACAACCGAACTTCGATGTCGCCCTCGCCCAGCCCGGGCCGCAGTACTTCGCCGGTGCCGATCGGGCCACCATCCACGTCGGGGCCGGCGTGGTGACGTCCGCGGCGTCGATTCCCCATTCAGTCGGCGCCTTCGCAACGTCCGCGCCTGACCCTGCGGCCGGCGTACCGAACGTCTTGACCGAGACGAACGGCGAGTTCTCCGATGACATCGAGGGTGCCGTTCAACGGCTCTTCAACACCACCGTCAACAACAAGGTGAACTCAGCGCTCGCCGGCGACATCGTCAACATCTACCTGGCCAAGGTGCAAGCGTGGCCCACCAAGCCGATCGACAAGGCGTTGGACCTCAAATTCGTCGAGCCGTCGAATGGCTTCGGCGCCAACACCGGCGAGCCGGCGGGAGCCACCGGAGCGCTGCAGGCCAACGGCACGGTCGGTGTCAGCCTCGGTCTCTACGTTCGGGTGCTCGCTATCCCGTGTCATGGGATCACGGCTCGAATCAACGCCACCGTGAAGGCGAATGTGTGGGCGGACTCGGGTGGCGACGACACCTCGATTGCGTTGAAGCTGCGTCGCAACGTGAGCGTCGATGCCAACTTCGACATGCCAACCATCGACTGGATCGACCCGGCGTGCATTCTTGCCTGGGGTGTCGGCCCGCCGGTCGCCGAAGACCAGATCGAGGACGCCATCACAGCCGGTCTCGATGGTGCGCTCGGGTTCTCGTTCAACTCCGCGTGTCTGAACGACGGGTCGCTGTTTCGACCTGACGGAACGTTGATCCACCCCGACGACGCGCTCCCCGACCGCTGTCTGGTTCCCGGCACCGTGCAAAAGATCATGTCGGGCTTCGACCTCAACGATTTCCTGCCGACGATCTCTCTGGGCGGGGCGGCCATCAAACCGGTGATCAACGACCTCGACAACGCTTGGTGCACGGCACCGGGGGCTCCAGCCGGATGCACGTCTGATCAGAATCTCATCGGGCGCAACGGCGTGGAGGTGGTGGCCGATGCACAGATGCTCGGTAGCCTCGCCGATGCGTTCTTGCAACCGTTCGGCGGTCGTTTCCGCAATGTGTTCGCACCGAAACTGCAGACCACCACCGAGACCCTGACGGTGAACCATCGAGATCCCGCTGGCGGCATGGCCGGCTTGGGGGTGATCGTCGATCCGCGACAGATCAACCTGATACTTCGACATCTGGCCCAGGGCGGCACCTCGACTCGTACTACGAACGGTCTGCTGGATGTCTCGAACGTCGCCCTCCCCGTGGCGGGAACGTCGCTGTCCGTTCGCCCCGAGGTCGCCCCGTTGGTCCTGGGTGTGCCCGATCCTGGTCCCGTCATCGGCAACGGATCCGGAAGTGGCGGCAACGGGTACCCGAGTCGCCCGTTGGCAGCGGTGGCGGTACCGGACCTCCGAGTCGGCCTCGTGACCGCTCCCAACACTGCACCGATCGAGTTCTCCATCGCCACGCGGGTGAATGCTGGGGCGGGCTACGACGCAACGACTGGCAAACTCAAGCCGATTCTCGACCGTCCGAACCTGGACATCCAGGTGGTCAGCGGATGCCAAGCGAACTACCTGTCCGCCTATGCCGCCAGCTATGCCTTGTGCGGCCGCGGCACTGGCGGGAGCGGAAGCCCCGCTTCACTCACCGATCTCATCGACTATGTCGCGAATGACCTCGTGCTTCCGTTGCTCATCAAGAGCATCGGCGGCATAGCGATGCCGAATCTCGATGGGATCGTGCCCGGGTTCAGTGCGGCCTTGTCGAACGTTCGCTTCGCTCAGCGTGGTGGATATCTGGCGGTCTACGCCAACCTGCGCCCGATCCCGAAGGCGTCGATTGCGATCTCCGAGAACCAATCGACGGAGGTCCCGTCGCTCCGCTTCTTCCCGGTGCTCACCAACATCGATGTCTCCCGTCCGACCACCTACACCTGGGAGATCACCGACGTGAAGACCGGTTTGCCAGTGGCGACTGCGCCGATCGTCGGAGCAGAACTCTCGGCCGTGCGAGCGCCGCTGAACGCCTTCGTGGACACGCCGAACTCCGCAGGAACGGAGTTCGGCAAGGCCGCTCGGGCGAAGCTGACGGTGCGCCAAGCCAACCTCGAGGTTGTCGCCATCGGTGACTACACGTGGTACCCGCCGACACCCCCTCAGCAGAACCCCTGCCCCGGGGCGTCAGCTCGGCTCGTGGCTCCCGCACCCCAGGCGGCCCCCGGCTGCTGATCGACATGCGATCGACGGCGAATGCTCGTCTCGGCCTGACCCACGGCAGTGGCAGGTCGGGACGAGCGTTTCCGCTTCAGGAAACATTATTGCGCCCGGGGCTCAGACGAAGCGGCCCTTGCGTGGCGCGAAGGCGGACTGAAGCGCCGTTGGTTCAAAGCCCAGTACTGGGCGCTGAATCGTGAATCGATACAGCGCTGTTTGGTAGATGACGCCCATGGCGCTCATCACGACCATGACACCGAGGAGCGCGATCACCGCAGTGGCAATGAGCAAGATGCCGGGTACCAGCGAAACAGTCGCGAGGAACCCGCCCACAACGCCAACCGCCACGCATGGGAGGACCGCCAAGAAGCCAACGAGGCCCATGCCACCCTGGCCGATGAGGTTCTCACCCCACGTCGTGCGCACGGCTTCGGTTGAACGACGGAACGCTTCTCGAACCCCGACGCCCTCGATCACCAGCATCGGCAGCACCAGGAAGGTGACCACCGCCCACGCGAACCCGATGAGTCCGCCGATGATTCTGCCGAACAGCCCGCCGCGCTCCTGGACCTGACGGATGACCATCGACACAGTGGCGGACACTGCCGCCCACTGCAGGATCAGGCCGAGGCGGCTTCGTGCGCCGGCGATGGCCGAGCCGAGCGTTGGGTTCCCGCCTTCGAACCGTTCGTTCGCGCCCACAACGAGCGCGGCGTTGAAGAAGATCACCACGAACGCGGTCACGAAGTAGAAGGCCGCTCCAATGAGATAGGTCGCAATCGTCGGCGACATTGACGTCGTTGCGGTGGCTCCTTCGTACGCCACCGTTCGTGTCTCCTCGAGCGAGAACCAGGCCGGCACCGCGAACGATGCCATGACAACAATGTTGACCAGCGCGCTGATAACGGGGAGTGCCAGGAGTTCCCGGTCGGTCTGCACCACCGACCATGACGACTTGAAGAGGCTGAGCGATCGTTCGAATCTTCCCATCGGAAAAGTATGCCGGACGCTGCGTGCATCGAGACACCCGTCGCGTTCCGAACCCGCGCCCCCCGACCCCCCGACCCTCCCCCACGCGAACCGCGGGTCAAAAGCGACGCAGCACCGCACAATCGACCCCCGGTACGCGACACCCGTCGTAGCCTTGACAGAAGCAATCGTGATGAGAGGGTTGATCGACAATGAGTGGAACCGAGCCCCAAGCATCACGTCAGGGGTCGGCCATCGACCGCGGCGAGGAGTGGGATGGACTCCGTCGTCGGCATCTTCGCGCCAAGGCTGATCGACCACCATCGTCCGCACGTGGGGTGCATCACATTGCGCTGCTGGCCCGCGATGTCGAGAGGACGATCAACTTCTATCAAGGCCTGCTCGAGTTCCCGCTGACCGAACTGTTCGAGAATCGCGACTACCAGGGATCAACGCACTTCTTCTTCGACATCGGCAACGGCAACGCTCTGGCCTTCTTCGACATGCCCGGCCTCGACCTCGGCGACTATGCCGAGGTGCTCGGCGGGTTGCATCACTTGGCCATCTCGGTGGAGCCGACCCGTTGGGATCATCTCAAGGCGAAGCTCGACGAGTCGAGCATCGAATACGCACACATCGACGGCACCTCGATCTACTTCCTCGGCCCCGACGGCGAGCGCATCGAACTGATCACCGATCCGCTCGGAGAGATGTACGGATCGATCGTGCTGTGAGGATGTTCGGACGGCACGAAGGGACACCCGCATGGACCTGATCGAGGGATTGCGAACAACCGGCGCCGTCCGCGAGTTCGAGGATCGACCAGTCGATCGCGAGGTGATGGCGCGGGTGCTCGACACTGCACGGTTTGCCCCCAACGGAGGGAATCAGCAGGCGTGGCGGGTCATCCTCATCGAGGATCCGCCAATCCGGCGCGCCATGCGCGATCTCTACGTACCGGCATGGCTCGAGTATCTCGAGCAACGCACAGCGGGCATCCAACCGTGGGCACCGCTGGGCGATCGCGTTGACGAAGCTGCCGCCATCGAGCGGGCCAACCAGATGTCCGCAGCGGATGCGCTCGCCGCAGCCGGCGACTTCGCGGCGAACTTCGACCAGGTTCCGGTGATGGCAGTGATGCTGGCCGACCTACGATTGCTCGCCGCAACGGACCGCGATCTCGGTCGCTACACGTTGGTCGGGGGTGCGTCGATCTATCCGTTTGTGTGGAGCATCCTGTTGGCGGCACACGCCGAAGGATTGGGCGGGGTGATGACGACCATGGCCACCACCCGAGAGCCCGAGGTGCGCGAGCTGCTCTCCGTCCCCGAGGAGTTCGCGGTCGTCGCGGTGTTGGCGCTCGGATACCCAGTGCAGCGAGCGACCCGTCTGCGACGCGGAGCCGTCGACACCTTCGCCACGGTCGACTCGTTCGACGGGCCCGCTATCCGCGTTCCCTGAGGAGGTCGCTCACATCGGCAACGCACCGGGAACGCCAACTATCAGTTCAGGAATGTGACGGTCCGGGCGGTCCGTCGAGCTCGAAGCCGATCTCGTCGACGTAGCACCACAGCCACTCCTCGCCCGGCTCGAACGATCGGATGATCGGATGATCGGATGATCGGATGATCGGATGGGCAGTTGCACCAAAGTGGCCCGTGGCATGGCGACCCGGCGAGTTGTCACAACAGCCGATATGACCGCATTCCGAACACATCCGGAGGTGGACCCAGGTGCCTCCGGTCGCAAGGCACTCCACGCAGCCGTTACCGCTGGGCGCCACGTTGGCGAGTGTGTCGAGGTGTCCGCAATCAGCCATGGGATCTCCAAATCTGTTGGTCGCGCTGTTCGGCCCACTGGGTAACCACTCAACGTCGTCGTGTTGTCTGGTCGAAACCTAAACCGAGTGCGCCGCCACATGGCGAGACATCGGGGCGACTGGGTGAGTGAGCACTCACTCAGATACCCTCGACGACATGGCAATCGGTTCCCAGAGCGTTCGAGCCCGTCCGCTCCCTCCCCAGGAACGTCGCAATGCCATTATCGAGGCGACGCTGCCGCTGTTGCTCGCCCATGGCTCCTCGATCACGACCCGCCAGATCGCCGAGGCCGCCGGCGTTGCCGAGGGCACGATTTTCCGGGTCTTCCCCGACAAGGAATCACTGATCGACGCGGCGGTCGAGGCGGCCTTCGATTCTGCGGAACTCGAGACGCAGCTCGCTGGCATCGACCGCACCCTCGGCCTCGATGCGCGACTCGTGCTCGCTGTCGAATACATGCAGCAGCGCATCGCACGGATCTTTCAACTCATGTCGCAGGTGCAGTCGAGCACCGGCAACACCCCAGCCAAGAAGCCGCCAACGAGTGAGGACATGGCGTCGCTCATCGCCCTCATCGAGCCTGACCGCTCACATCTTCGGCTCGACCCGTCCGCTGTGGCGCACGTGCTGCGCGGCCTCACTTTCGCGGGCACCCACCCCATGTTCGCCATCGACGGACCCATGTCGCCGACCGAGATCGTCTCGCTCGCGCTCGACGGAGTTCGCATCCACACCACCACGGAGCACTTATGCTGATCACCCTCTTACGAACCAACCTGGCCAAGTACAAGCGGCCGCTCATCGCCGTGATGGGGTTGCAGCTGTTGCAGACGCTCGCATCGCTCTACCTGCCGAGCCTCAACGCCGACATCATCGACAAGGGCGTGACGACCGGCAACACCAGCTACATCTGGTCGAAGGGCGGCTTGATGATCGGCATCACCGTGCTGCAGGTCGCCTTCAACGTCACCGCCGTCTACTACGGCTCGCGCGCCGCCATGGGATTCGGCCGCGACGTTCGAAACGCACTCTTTCAACGGGTCACCACCTTCTCGGCTCGAGAGGTCGGCTCGTTCGGTGCACCGTCGCTCATCACCCGGATCACCAACGACGTTCAGCAGGTCCAGATGTTGGTACTGCTGTCGTGCACGCTGTTGGTCGCCGCCCCGATCACCATCGTCGGCGGCGTGATCATGGCCATCCGAGAAGACATCGGGCTCTCCGCCATCCTCATCGTCAGCGTGCCGGTCATGGTGTTCTGCATCGGATCGGTCGTTGGGCGAATGGTGCCTATGTTCCGTCTGATGCAGGAGCGGATCGATCGTGTCAATCAGGTGTTGCGCGAACAGATCACGGGCATCCGGGTCGTGCGGGCGTTCGTTCGTGAACCGGACGAGGCCGAACGCTTCGGAACGGCCAACGCAGCACTGACCGAGACGTCGCTCGGGGCCGGCCGCCTGATGGCGCTCATGTTCCCGACGGTGGTGATCGTTCTGAACGTCTCGAGCGTGGCGACGGTCTGGATCGGCGCCAATCGCATCAGCTCCGGCGAGATGAAGATCGGGGCGCTCATCGCGTTCCTCAGCTACCTGGCGTTGATTCTCATGTCGGTGATGATGGCGAGCTTCATGGCCATCCTCATTCCTCGTGCCGCGGTGTGCGCTGAGCGGATCCAGGAAGTGTTGTTGACCGAGTCATCGGTGGTGACCGCCACGTCTCCGGTCACCCAGCTCGGCAACGAGCGAGGCGTCGAGCTCCGCAATGTGGGCTTCCACTATCCCGGCGCCGCATCGGCTGTGCTGTCCGATATCTCGCTCACCGTCCGGGCTGGCGAAACAACGGCCATCATCGGCAGTACCGGCTCGGGCAAGACGACGCTGATCAGCATCATTCCTCGTCTGTTCGACGTGACGTCGGGCAGCGTGATCGTCGACGGCGTTGACGTCCGTGACCTCGATCCAGAGCTGTTGTGGAGCCGGGTCGGCCTCGTTCCTCAGAAGCCGTACCTGTTCTCGGGGACGGTGGCGAGCAACCTTCGATACGCCGACCCCATCGCCACGGACGACGAGTTGTGGGAGGCACTCACCGTGGCCCAAGCCGCGGATTTCGTGCGAGCCATGCCGGGTGGACTCGACGAGCCGATCGTCCAGGGTGGCTCCAACGTGTCCGGCGGACAACGACAACGGTTGGCGATTGCGCGAGCCCTGGTCCGCAAACCCGACGTGTACCTGTTCGATGACTCGTTCTCGGCACTCGACCTGGCGACCGACGCCCGGCTGCGAGCGGCGCTCAAGCCACACACCGTCGATGCTGCGGTCATCATCGTTGCGCAGCGGGTGTCCACGATCGCGGGCGCCGATCAGATCCTGGTGCTGGAGGATGGTTCCGCAGTGGGGCTCGGCACCCACGAGGACCTCTTGGAACACTGCGATACCTATCAGGAGATCGTGGCGTCGCAGATGACGGCGGAGGTCGCAGCATGAGCATCGACACGAACGAACCCAACACCACCCCCGACGCCGACCAAGGTGCCAGCGACAGTCCCCACGATTCGTTCAAGGACCAGAAGACCCGAGAGATGGCCACCGAGGCCCGCAGCGGTATCGGCGGACGCTTTGCCGGGGCGGGTATGCCGGCAGAGAAGTCTCGCGACTTCAAGAACTCGACGCGGCGTCTGGCCTCGCGTCTACGACCCGAACGCGTCGGTGTGATCGCTGTCATGGTCCTCGCCGTGTGCAGCGTGACGCTCGTGGTGATCGGGCCGAAGTTGCTGGGCCACGCGACCGACATCCTCTTCACCGGACTTGTCCGCGGCGGCGTGGACTTCGGTGCACTGCATCGGGTGTTGATGGCCGTCGTGGCGTTGTATGTCGTCTCGGCAAGTCTCGCCTGGCTGCAGGGGTTCGTACTGGCGGGGCTGGTGCAGCGAACCATGCACCGCCTCCGCTCAGACGTCGAGGACAAGCTCGGTCGACTCCCGCTCGGGTACATCGACAGCCAACCTCGCGGGGACCTGTTGAGCCGGGTCACCAACGACATCGACAACATCGGCCAGAGCCTCCAGCAGACCATCAGCCAGATGCTCACCTCGATCCTCACCCTCGTCGGTGTGCTGATCATGATGGTGATCATCTCGCCGGTGCTGGCGCTCGTGGCGCTGGTCACGGTGCCCGTGTCGATCTACGGCATGAAGTTCATCGCGTCGAAATCGAAGGCCCGGTTCGTGGCCCAGTGGCGCCACACCGGCACGCTCAACGCCCAAGTCGAGGAAGCGTTCACCGGCCACGCGTTGGTGAAGGTGTTCGGTCGTCAGGCCGACGTGCAACAGCGCTTCAGCGAGAAGAACGAGGAGCTCTACGAGGCGAGCTTCGGCGCACAGTTCATCTCCGGGACGATCCAGCCCATGATGACGTTTCTGGGCAACCTCAATTATGTGGGTATCGCCGTGATCGGCGGCCTGCGGGTGGCGTCGGGCGCCATCACCCTGGGTGACGTGCAGGCGTTCATCCAGTACTCGCGCCAGTTCACCCAGCCGCTCACGCAGGTGGCCTCGATGGCGAACGTCTTCCAGTCGGGCGTGGCGTCCGCCGAGCGGGTCTTCGAGTTGCTCGATGCTCCGGAGCAGAAGCCCGAGGACAACCTCCCGATGATCGACGCTCCGCCGGAAGGTCGGGTCGAGTTCGATCACGTGTCGTTCTCCTATGACCCGGCGAATCCGCTCATCACCGACCTGTCGTTGGTCGCCGAGCCGGGCCAGACCGTCGCCATCGTGGGTCCGACCGGTGCCGGAAAGACCACGCTGGTGAACCTGATCATGCGCTTCTACGAACTCGACTCGGGAACGATTCGGCTCGATGGTCACGACATCAGCCGCATGCGACGACGAGACCTACGCTCCAACGTCGGCATGGTGTTGCAGGACACGTGGCTGTTCGGCGGGACGATCCGCGAGAACATTGCCTACGGCAACCTCGACGCCACCGAAGATCAGATCATGGCGGCGGCCCGTGCCACCTACGTCGATCGGTTCGTCCATTCGCTTCCCGACGGCTACGACACGATCATCGACGATGAGGGCGGCACGGTCAGCGCCGGCGAGAAGCAGTTGTTGACCATCGCCCGCGCGTTCCTCGCGAACCCGACGATCCTGATTCTCGATGAGGCGACGAGCTCGGTGGATACCCGGACCGAGGTGCTCATCCAGAGCGCAATGGCCGCTCTGCGATCGCAGCGAACGAGCTTCGTGATCGCTCACCGTCTGTCGACGATCCGCGACGCCGACACCATCTTGGTGATGGACCACGGATCGATCGTCGAGCAGGGCAATCACACCGAGCTCCTGGCCCGGGGCGGCGCCTACGCCGCGTTGTACAACTCGCAATTCGCAGGTGCCGCGGCGCTGGTGGAATAGAGCCAACACCCCTCTGTGCGCTCCATCATCGAGGTCCGTGATCAGCCATCGGCTCCGATGCCGGAGCCAGGCCCCGAGATGATCCGGCTGGCACGGTCATACGTGGTGTAGTTCCAAGCCCAGTTCACCAGCACATTGGCGCGATTCCTGAAACCCACCAACATGACCAGGTGCAGGGCCAGCCAGGACACCCATCCGAGCACACCGGTCAGTCGGATGCCGCCGGGCAACTCCGCGACCGCTTCGTGACGTCCGATCGTCGCCATGGAGCCCTTGTCGGTGTAGTGGAAGGCGCGAGTGTCGTCGCCACGGAGCTGGGCCTTGATCTGCCCTGCAGCGTGACGGCCCCCTTGGATGGCCACCGCCGCAACTTGGCCGAGGAGGCCGTCGTCGCTGCCCCGAGTCGCTGCCAGGTCCCCGATCACGAACACTTCGGGATGACCGGGCACCGAGAGATCGTCCTCGACGACGACCCGTGCGCCCTTGGTGAGTTCCACACCCAGCGTGGCGCCCAGCGGATGTGCCTTCACGCCTGCTGCCCAGATCAGAGTCGAGGTCGGTATCTCCCGATCGTCGGCGAGACGAACCGACGTCGGGCCGGCCTCCGCAACGCCCACACCGACGATCACCTCGACCCCTCGTCGCTCGAGCGTGGCCCGCGCCGATTCGGACAGCTTCGGATGAAACGTTCCGAGCACGCGGTCGGTCGCTTCGATCAGTACGACCCGGGCCCGACCGACATCGACGTGGGGGAAGTCTCGACGTAGCACCCGGTCGAACAACTCGACGAGACCGCCGGCCAGCTCGACGCCTGTTGGCCCACCTCCCGCGATGACAAAGGTCAGCTCACCCCGCTCGATGGCGTTCGAGTCGGCTGCTACGGCCTCGAATCGCAAGAGGACGTGATTTCGGATGGCCATGGCATCCTCGAGGCACTTCATCCCGAACGCGTTGGCGGCCACTCCCGGTATGCCGAAGTCGTTGGTCACCGCACCGGCGGCCATCACCAGGTGGTCGTATGCCATGGACCCACCGGTGGCGAAGTAGAGCGTTCTGGCATCGAGGTCCACCGAGGAGACCGATCCCAGACGAACATCCGCGTTCGCCTGCCGGGACACGATCGCTCGCACCGGATGGCAGATGTCGTCGCCGTCCAAACCAGCCGTGGCTACTTGATACAGCAGTGGTTGGAAGGTGTGGTGATTGCGGGCGTCCACCAACACCACGTCAGCGGCGACGTCGGCGAGGGCCTTGGTTGCCTCGAGGCCACCGAACCCAGCGCCCACGATCACGATACGAGGCCGCTGCAATTCCATGCCCGACGCAACCCCGACAGGATCGGTTCTACTCCCGTCGGCGTGCTCAAGTCGGCGTGTTCAGGTCGGACGCGGTCGGCTCAACAGCAGTTGGCAGCCGACGTCACGACCGCGCTCTCACCTGTTGCGTCTGCTGTGCTCGGCGCACCGCAGCACATGGCGTCTTCGCCGGGGGTGACGTCACGAAGCTGACCGGCAGGCATCTCGGCATCCGCGAGCACGGTGTAGATCTCCCACGGCTCCCCGTCCGGAGCGTCCACCCACACTTTGTCCTGCACAGCGAAGCAACACGACACTTCTTCCTCGACGGCGCAGGCCAGGCCCTCGCCGCTCAAGCGGCCGGTGGCGGCGGTGACCTCGTCGGTCGACTCGACCTCCACACCCAGGTGATTGAGCGTGCCGGGATCGCCGGCGCCTTCGATGAGGACGAGCTTCAGCGGCGGCTCGGCGATGGCGAAGTTGGCGTAACCCTGGCGACGCTTGGCTGGCTCGGCGCCGAAGAGCTTGGAGTAGAAGTCGATGGCTGCGTCGAGGTCGGACACATTCAGGGCGAGTTGTACACGTGACATCGGGGGGGCTCCTTGTATAGATTGATCAATATCGATGGATCGACGACTTTCGATGGATCGATCATGGCGAATGTATCGACAGATGTCAATGTATCGGAGAATTGCGTGAACACCACACAGCACAATGTTGCCGCCGGCAACCCGCCCGAGGATGGGGGCTGCTGCGGTCCGAGCCTGCTCGAGCCGCTCTCCCGCGCCGCGTCAGTCGACCTGGCGACGGCGTTCGCTGCCCTTGGCGATCCGATCCGATTGCGGCTGTACAGCCTGGTCGCGTCGGCTGACGAGATCTGCTCGTGCGAGTTGATGCCGCTCCTCGAACGTTCACAACCCACGGTGAGTCATCACACGAAAGCACTCGCCGATGCCGGACTGATCACCGGCGAGAAGCGTGGCCGATGGGTCTACTGGCGGGCCGAGCCTGCGGCGCGCCAGGCGCTCCGCCACGCGCTCGCTGATTGATGACGGACCCGAACACTTCCATGAACGACCACCCCCCCATCATGTCGATCGACCTCGCATCGGAACCCGAGACCGGCACCGGCGTCCTGGGGATCGGCCTCGGCCGCCGCCTGGTTGCTGAGGCCCTCGGCACCTGCTTGTTGATCATCGCCGTCGTCGGATCGGGCATCATGGCCAGTCGGCTGTCGCCCTCCGACGTGGGCTTGCAGTTGCTCGAGAATGCTGCGGCAACGGCCGGGGCACTCATCGGGCTGATCCTCATGTTCGGGGCCGTGTCGGGCGCCCACTTCAACCCCGCCGTCACGATGATTGATCGTCTGTTCGGAGCGCTCAGCACTCGTGACACGGCGCTCTACGTGATAGCCCAGACCATCGGCGGATGCGTCGGCGCCATCATCGCCAACGTGATGTTCGAACTCGACGCTGTGAACCTCTCCACGAAACAGCGATCGTCGGGGGCGCTGTGGTTGTCCGAGGTGGTCGCCACTGTGGGGTTGTTGTTGGTCATCCACGGCTGCGTACGCACCGGGCGAGGAGCGGCCGTTCCGTTCGCCGTCGGTGCGTGGATCGGTGGCGCCTATTGGTTCACGTCGTCGACCAGTTTCGCCAACCCCGCGGTCACGATCGCCCGGATGTTGTCGGACACGTTCGCGGGTATCGGGCCCTCATCAGCGCCCATGTTCATCGTCATGCAATTGCTCGGCACCGCAATCGCCTACGTGCTCATTCGATTCCTCTATCCCAGCTCGGAGATCCCAACATGAGCAACGACAACCATTCCGAATCCGACCGTCCGGAAACGTCACGCCCACCCGAGGTGCTGTTCGTATGTGTCCACAATGCGGGGCGCTCGCAGATGGCGGCGGCGCTGCTCACCCACTACGGCGGCGATCGCGTTGTCGTCCGGTCAGCGGGCACCGCACCGGCAGTCACCATCAACTCCGCGGTTGTCGAAGCAATGGCCGAAGTGGGCATCGACCTGCATGCCGACGGAGCCGTCCCCAAGCGGCTCGAGGATGCCGCGGTCGAAGCATCCGATGTCGTCATCACGATGGGGTGCGGCGACACGTGTCCGTTCTATCCGGGCAAGCGCTACCTCGATTGGGTGCTCGACGACCCCGCGGGCCAAGGGGTCGAGGCGGTGCGCCCGATCCGCGACGAGATCGACCGACGAGTCCGCGAGCTCCTCGCCGAGCTCGTCGCCCTCAACACGCACTGAGGCGCCGCCAGACGCTGCCCACGCCGGCAGCGAACTCGCGGGTCAACTCGACCCTCCGAGCAGGGCTCTCGTGGCGAGAGCCACCGGAGAGATTGCAACCGGCGAACAGCCCGCTGCCCGACAGCGTCGCGGCCATCTCCATCGCAAGACGCAAGCCGACGTGTTCAGGGTCGGACGCCGACCGAATGTGTCGCGTGTAACCGGTCGGAAGTCGAAGTCCCGGGAAGTTCTCGAGCGATTCAGCGGTCTGGGCGTCGGCGACGAACGGTATTGGTGCAAAGAGTGGGAGCACCACACCGTCATGTCGAGCGCGTCGAGCGAAGTCGATCAGGTCCTCCGGGTCCCCGCTGTGGTTCAGAATGCAAGCCGCCGCCCCAGCCATTTGCTTGTCGAGGAGTCGTTCGGTGCGCCGACCGTCACTGGCTGGCGACTCCGCCACTGTCGTCGGGACACCACGACCAGCCAACGCCGACACCATCACCATCGACTCAGTTCCGAACCAATCAGATCCACCCGCTGCGACGGCACGGGGGTGGTCGCCGGTCACGCAGTGAATCGCGCTGGCGCCAGCTGCCATCGCCGCGTCCGCCGTCTCCACAGCGGCGTTCAATGCTCTGCCGCGCCCGGTGATCGTCACCAACGTGGGGACATCTGAACCAGCCAATCGACGAATCGCTTCGGTGGCGTCGGATCGCCCGGTGTCGGGAGCGACGGCTGCGTTGTCGACGTGCTCTCCGATCAGGGCCGCCGAACCATCCAACGACGTCGCCAACGAATCCCACGACTTCGACGCGTCTCCCCGAAACCAACCAGGAAGTCGAACGTCGACGATGACCTCGGGAATCACGAGTGTTGCTGCTGAGCACACTGGCCCATTCCATCGAACTGGTGAACGCACGAACGGGCAGACTCTTCCGTCCACCTCGCATCCAGAACGATCGGACGCCCCACCACAGGGTCCGAATGACATCTGCTTCGGGCAGTCCGTCGATCGACGTCGGGGCTGGTCGGTCAACACATGGACGGACAACGCGGGCCGAGTATGTCAACGCCGTCGTCGTCATCGTCGAGATCGCCGAACAGGTCTGACCCCTCAATCGAGTCAACGAACGTTGACGCTCGTTCCAACCAATTTCGCACGATCGCCCGGCGACCGGAGGCGGTGTCTCGACTCATCGACGGGTTCATGGCGTAGCCATACCCTGCTCCGGCGATCCCGATACGTGACGCATGGCAATGAGAACCACCGGGGTGATCTCGCCATTGCGAATCGCATCGGCGACCTCCTGTTCGGATTCGGATGGCTCGCCCTGTACCGCGGCTTCACGCCATGTTTGGGGCGTCGGAAGGGTGAGCGGGCCGTGATGTCCGAGCGTCCAGCCGCAACGCTCGACCATGCTGAGAAGAGATGACTCCGACACAAAGGTGCTCCCGCCCGCACACACCGTCTCGTCGGTGGCGCTGCAGTAGTCGAGGATACCCAACCGATCCGACACCTCGCTTGCGGCAGTGATGGCCTTGACAGGGTCGCTGAGCACGGAAATGGTGCCCAGGAGAAGCGAGCAGTCGAACGCGTCCTTTTGAAAGGGCGGATCCTCCGCATCGCCGCGAACCACCGCCAGACGAAACAACTGACGAGCGCCGTCGCATGCCCCCTCTGCCGGGTCGAGCACAACGACTCGGCAGAGATACCGACGCTCGATCCATGCGGCCGGCCCACCCAGCCCACCTCCGAGATCCACAACTTTGGAGTCGATCTCGATCCCGAGCCCTTCTGCCAACCACGCGAGAGCCGCAGGGTTCGCAGAACCCCGACACGCTGCCGCTATTCGCTCGCTCAGGCCACTGTCCACCAGTTGCTCGGCGCGAGCACGTGCATCGAGGTCGAACTCTTCTTCGTGCTCGGGCAGAAGCGTCATGCCAGCACCGTCGATGGTCTCGTCTCGCTGTCGATCTTCGCTGCTGCCATCGACAACCCGTACCCGCCGCCGCTGCCGCTCAGACGTCGTAATACCCCCGCCGCCGTACGTTTATCTCTGCCCTGGACGGGTATGGCATCAGTACGATCCCGGACCCCGATCGTTCAACCGAACGAAAAGGACCACAGCAATGGATCACGAAGCCCGGCACATGTCAGCTCAGCTCGACCGGACCGTCAACGCTCCGAGAGAGGCCCGGGGGATGGTTCAGTCCCTCGTCGACGGTGCTCTATCCCCGTTTGTTCAGGACGCGCTGCTCTTGACCAGCGAACTCGTGACCAACGCCGTGATCCACACCCACGTCTCGTGTGACCTCGACGCAACATACGAGCGAGCCGACCACCGCCTCGTCGTGAGGGTGCGGGATCAATCGTCTCTCACTCCGGAGGACCGACCCTCGTCTGAAGCCGCTGCTGCCGAAGG
>Ga0105047_10001302_pt1 | contig 44477 bp, 42 predicted proteins | sample MAT04_FD_78384 | JGI IMG/M metagenome (GOLD analysis project Ga0105047, IMG submission 78384) | Freshwater microbial communities from Lake Fryxell liftoff mats and glacier meltwater in Antarctica - MAT-04 (megahit assembly) | ecosystem: Environmental > Aquatic > Freshwater > Ice > Liftoff... | reverse complement strand
TTTTAGGCGGATGGCATAACAATGAGAGACCGTGAGAAATCGCGGTCTCTTTTTCGATTAATGTGGAGAATGGTTCGGGTGCGGACACAGGATACACCGGGTTTTGCGTTGACATTCAAAATTTTGAACGATACAATCGAATGAACAAATCAAGGTGTATACTTTTTCAGGAGAGACTCACATGCTTAAAGAATTTAAAGAATTTGCCCTGCGCGGCAACGTGATTGACCTGGCGGTTGGTATCATCATCGGCGGCGCATTTGGCAAGATCATCACTTCACTGGTGAATGACATCATCATGCCCCCGATTGGTATGCTGCTTGGCAGAGTTAACTTTACCAATCTATTTATTGACTTATCGAGAAAGGGCTTTGCCACCCTGGCAGATGCCAAAACCGCAGGCGCGGCAACGCTGAACTACGGGTTGTTCATCAACACAATACTCGATTTCCTGATCGTGGCCTTTGTGATGTTTATCGTCATCCGCCAGATGAACCGTATGCAGAAACCCGTCCCCGTGGCAGCGCCGAGTACCAAAGCCTGCCCGCGCTGCCTGAGCGAAATCCCGATCAAGGCCACGCGCTGCCCGCACTGCACATCGGAGCTTTAAGAGCAGGCGCTATTGCAGACCAGCGTTAAAGATTTGCCAATATAAGTGGAGAGTAGTCTATAATAATGGACTACTCTCCACTTAATGATTCACCCACACCCTATGGATTTCCTAGACAAACTCAACCCTGCACAAAGAAGCGCTGTATCGGCGGGCGACGGCCCGGTACTCGTACTGGCTGGCCCCGGATCTGGCAAAACACGTGTTCTGACCCAGCGTATTGCTTATTTAATCGGCTACCAGGGCATCCGTCCCTACCAGATGCTGGCAGTGACCTTTACCAATAAGGCGGCGCGCGAAATGGAACAGCGCGTGCAGAACCTGCTAGGGGAAGAAATGACGCGCGGGCTGCTGCTGGGCACCTTTCACTCAACATGCGCGCGCATTTTGCGACGGGAAGCCGAGAGGCTGCCGGTCAACGCGGATTTTGTGATCTTTGATGCCGACGACCAGCAATCCGTGGTCAAAAATGCCATCAAAGAGTTGAACCTGAACGACAAGGTATATCGCCCGGTGGCGGTACACGCGGCCATTTCGCGCGCCAAAAATGAACTGATCGGGCCGAATGACTTTCCGATTGTCACTTACCGCGACGAAGCAGTCAAAAAGGTTTACAAACGATACCAGGAACTGCTGCAAGCCTCGAACGGGGTCGATTTTGACGACCTGCTGCTGATGACCACCAACCTGCTGGCTGACAACCCGGATGTGCGCGAAAAATATGCCCAGCGCTTCCGGCATGTACTGGTGGATGAATTCCAAGATACCAACATTGCGCAGTACAATCTGATCAAGTATCTTTCCTCGGCGCACCACAATATTTTTTGTGTAGGCGATCCCGACCAATCGGTGTACCGCTGGCGCGGAGCAGATTATCGCAATGTTTTAAGGTTTGAAGAAGACCACCCCGGCTGCCAGACGATCCTGCTGGAGCAGAATTACCGCTCGAAGCAGACCATCCTGGACGCGGCAATGGCGGTGATTGATCGCAACCCGCGGCGCAAGCGTAAGAAGTTGTTTACCGAGCGCGGCACCGGCGAAAAGATCGTTTTCTACGAGGCGTTGGATGATTACGGTGAGGCCAGTTTTGTGGTGGATACCATCGCGCAACTGGTGGCCAGCCGCCAATTTGAGCCGGGCGACTGCGCAGTAATGTACCGTACCAACTCGATGTCGCGCCTGCTTGAAGAAGCATTTTTGCAGGCGCGCCTACCCTACCGGCTGGTGGGGGCACAGCGCTTTTATGGACGACGTGAAGTAAAGGACATGATCGCGTTCCTGCGCCTGGCGCAGAACAAAGACGATGACATCTCACTGGGGCGCATCATCAATGTGCCGGCGCGCGGGATTGGTGAAAAGGCGCTTTCATCGCTGCGCACGGTGGCGCAGGCGGCCAAATTGAGCGCCGGAGATGTGCTGCTGGATCTGGCGCGCGGCTCAGACTCAGCGTTTTTTGCACAGTTCAGCGGGCGCGCCGCTCTGCCGCTGGCCGATTTTGGCAGGCTGCTCTCGGCCTGGCGCTCGGTCGCTGCTACGGGAACCGTGGCAGAAATTTTGCTGCGCATCATTGAAGATACCGCCTACAAAGAATACATGGAAGACGGGACAGAAGAGGGCAAGGAACACTGGGAGAACGTGGTCGAGTTCCAACGACTGGCGGATGAATACGATGAACGCAGCCTGTCAGAATTTCTGGAGAATGTGGCGCTTATTTCTGACCAGGACACACTCAGCGAAGGGAATGTGCCGACTCTGCTGACCCTGCACGCAGCCAAGGGGTTGGAGTTTGGCGTGGTGTTTATTGTGGGGCTGGATGATGGGATTTTGCCGCACAGCCGTTCATTTGACGAACCGGAAGAGATGGAAGAGGAGCGGCGCCTGTTTTATGTGGGCATCACGCGCGCTAAGGAACGGCTTTACATTCTGCGCGCTCAGCGGCGCGGCGGGCGCGGCTACGCGGAAGATACGATTGAATCGCGGTTTCTGGAGGATATTCCAGCCGCACTGGTCAGTGGACAGGCGCGGGCCGGGAAGCGCAGCAGCAACAGTTACGGGTCAAATAAATCGAGCTGGGTACTCCCCAGCCCGGCACGACCCGCCCAGGTTGTGCAGCAAAGATACCGGGCCGGAATGCGGATCACACATTCAACCTGGGGTGAAGGAATTGTGCTTGACAGCCGCACCCAGAATGATGATGAAATTGTGGATGTGGTCTTTACCAGCGTAGGAATCAAACGTGTGGCGGCCAGCCTGGCCAACCTCGTTATAGTAAAATAAATCAGGAGGCCGATATGCAAACTGTGAATCTTGGCAAATCCGGGTTAAAGATTTCGCGTTTGTGCCTGGGGATGATGACCTACGGCGCAAAGAGCTGGCGAGAATGGATATTGGATGAAGAACAAGCCACGCCATTTGTACAGCGCGCGCTGGAGGCAGGGATCAACTTTTTTGATACCGCAGATGTCTACTCGCTAGGCGTGAGTGAAGAAGTCATGGGGAATATTTTCAAAAAACTGGGCGTCATCCGCGAGAATGTTGTCATTGCAAGTAAAGTTTGCAGCCCAATGAGCGAAGATATGAACGACCGGGGGCTTTCGCGCAAGCACATCCTGGATTCGATCGATAAATCACTGCGGCGCCTGCAAACCGATTACCTGGACCTGTACCAGATCCACCGCTGGGATTACAGCACACCGATTGAAGAGACGATGGAAGCCCTGAATGATGTGGTGCGCGCCGGTAAAGCGCGTTATATTGGCGCATCTTCAATGTTTGCCTGGCAATTTGCCAAGGCGCAGCATACTGCTGACATGCACGGTTGGACGCGCTTTATCTCGATGCAAAACCACTACAACCTGGTTTATCGTGAAGAAGAGCGCGAGATGATCCCGCAGTGCATTGATCAGGGCGTGGGATTGATCCCGTGGAGCCCGATGGCGCGCGGTTTTTTTGCGGGAAACCGCAGCAAAGGCGGCGGCGGGGAAACCACGCGCGCTAACAGCGATTCATTTGCCAACCAGTTGTATTTCCGCGAAGGAGATTTCAGCGTGGCGGCTGCGGCGCAAGAGATTGGCAGAGAACACCACGCCAGCGGTTCACAAATTGCGCTGGCATGGATGTTAAACAAGGCGTATATCTCGGCGCCCATTATTGGCGCCAGTAAAATGGAACACCTGGATCAGGCGATCGCGGCGCTGGAAATCACGCTTTCGGCAGATGAGATCAAGTGGTTGGAAGAGCCTTACCAACCCCACCCGGTGCTGGGTCATTCTTAAGGCTGGAATAAGGAAAAGGCATGAACTGGAAACTGCTCTGGGAAATTTTTTTGCTGTTCACGCGGGTGGCCATGTTTTCGTGGGGAGGCGGGCCTGCTTCGCTGGCACTGATGCAGCGCGAGACCACGCACGCCATGTGGATGCCTCCCGCGGCAAGTGAAGCTGTACCCTGGGTTACCTCGGCTGAATTTGCGGATGCTGTGGCGGTTGGCAACGCGCTGCCGGGGCCAATTGCGCCGCAGGTTTCGGCCTTTGTGGGGTACAAGCTGGCAGGCACCTGGGGAGCGATCGCCGCGGCGACGGGAACAGTGATTCCCACCACAGCGTTAATGCTAGTGATGGTGGCCTTTTTCTTTGGCGTAAAAGACAGCCCTGTGGTCAAATCGATGTTACAGGCAGTGCGCCCACTGGTAGTAGGCCTGCTGATCTGGACCGCATACGATATGTCGATCACCGTTTTTGGGATCAAGAAGCTGGGATGGGCAGCCGCTCTGACTGGCGGGTGGGATAAACTGCTGATCGTGGTCGTTTCGTTTGCCCTGCTCACCTTCACTACGGTTAACCCGGTGGTGCTGGTGATCGCCGCCGCAGTACTTGGGCTGGTGGTTTACCGATAGGGCTGTTGATTTTTCGATGATTTATTTTGCGTAAGATAAAATTATTATACGTTCAGCTATCCTGAAAGCAGGGCAGCGCCCGAACATTTTTTTCATAGGAGAACCGTCCTTGACCGAAACATTGAAAATCATCATTCCGATGGCAGGCTGGGGCACACGCATGCGCCCACAAACCTGGAGCAAGCCCAAACCGTTGATCGGCGTGGCAGGGAAACCGTCCTTTGACCACTTGATGGACATGTTCAAAACCATTCCAGACCCCAAAAACGCTGAATATATCTTCATCATCGGGCCTTTCCTGGGGGAACAGATTCCGGTTTATGTTAAAAAACATTACCCGGAGATCAAAGCACATTATGTGGTGCAGGAAGAAATGAAGGGCCAGAGCCATGCCCTGTGGCTGGCAAGGCATTTGCTGAGCGGCCCCACCATCATGGTGTTTTCGGACACGCTGCTGGATACGGATTTCTCCTTCCTGGCGGAAGAAGAGAGCGACGGCGTGGCGTGGGTCAAGGCTGTGCCCGATCCGCGGCGCTTTGGCGTGGCAGAAGTGGATAAAGAGGGCGGGATCGTGCGCCTGATTGAAAAGCCACAAAGCAAGGAAAACAACCTGGCGCTGGTAGGCTGTTATTATTTCAAAAAAGGCGAGCTCCTGATTCAGGCCATTAATGAACAGATAAAACGCGGCATTCAACTAAAGGGAGAGTACTTCCTGGTGGATGCGATTAACATCATGATTGATCACGATGCAAAGATGCGCACAAAAAGTGTAGATGTGTGGCTGGATACTGGAACGATTGAAGCCACACTCGAAACCAATACCTATATGCTGGAACACGGGCGCGATAATTCGAAGGAAGCCGCGAAACGCGAGGGTGTCACCATCATTCCTCCGGTTTTTATTCACCCCAGCGCAAAAGTGGAAGCTTCTGTGATTGGACCGCACGCCTCCATCAGCTCCGACTGTGATGTGAACGGCTGCATCATCCGCAACAGTATACTGGATGACGGGGCGGAAGTGACAGATTCGGTACTGGACGGCTCGTTTATTGGGCGGCAAGCCAAGGTGGAAGGCCGGCCAAGAACCATTAATATCGGCGATAATTCCAGCGTACAGATTTAACGCGGCCTGAAGAGGCGCGTTAAAAGGAGAAACCATGCAGGAAGTTGACAGCGCAAAATACCTCTCAAAGCGGGTGGTGGGGCTGAAACCCTCGGGCATCCGAAAATTTTTTGATATCGCCGCGACGATGAAAGATGTAATCTCGCTGGGGATTGGCGAGCCGGATTTCACCACCCCCCGCCCGATTCTGGATGCGGGTATAAAATCGCTGCAGGCAGGAGAAACGCATTACACATCCAACTCGGGCAAAATTGAATTACGCCAGGGGATCGCGGATAACCTGCAAAGGCTGTACGGCGTCAAATATGATGCCGCGACAGAGATCATCGCCACGGTGGGCGTTTCGGAAGCCCTGTATCTGACCTTTGTGGCGATATTGGACCCGGGCGATGAAGTGATCATCCCGACCCCGTGTTTTGTGTCTTACCAGGCTGAGGTTTACCTGGCGGGCGGGGTTCCGGTGGAAATCCCCTGCAAAATGGAGAATAATTTTCAGGTGGATCCGGATGAAATACGCGCTGCGCTGACACCGCGCACCAAGGTGATCTTCATCGGCTACCCCAGCAACCCGACGGGCGCTGTGGCAGAGCGCGAAACCATGATGGAAATTGCCAAAATTGCGATTGAGCACGACCTGATGGTGGTTTCGGATGAAATTTATGACCGGCTGGTGTACGGGTTCAAGCACGTGTGCTTCCCGGCGCTGGGCGAAGATCTCAAGCAGCGCACTGTGCTGTTGGGCGGGTTTTCCAAGAGCCACGCGATGACCGGTTGGCGCATTGGGTATGCCGCCGCGCCGAAAGAAATCATCCAGGGATTGGTGCGCGTTCACCAGTACACGATCATGTCCGCGCCCACGACTGCCCAGGATGCTGCGATTGAAGCCTTGAAAGGCGACAGCTATGTTGACGAGATGGTGAGCGAATATGACCGCCGCCGCAAGTTGATCGTTGGCGGGTTGAACAAGCTGGGGCTGACCACTTTTGAACCGCGCGGGGCATTCTATGCCTTTCCGAGCATCAAGGCTTCGGGGATGGACAGCGAAACCTTCGCGGAAAAACTGCTGCAAGAGGAGCATGTGGCGGTAGTGCCCGGTGATGCCTTTGGGGCAGGCGGCGCGGGTTTTGTGCGCTGCTCGTATGCAACTGCTTATGAAAAAATCGAAGAGGCGCTGCGCCGCATGGAAAGTTTTATGCAGCGACACGGATAGGAAGCGGGCATGGAAATTCTCGGCATCGATGTTGGTGGTTCAGGGATCAAGAGCGCGCCGGTCAATACTGAAACCGGCATGCTAACGGTGGACCGGTTCAGGATCAAAACGCCTGAGGGTGCAGAGCCCGAGGATGTTGCGCGGGTGGTGGAGGAACTGGTAAAACATTTTGAATGGAGTGGGCCGATTGGCATCGGGTTCCCTGCGCCGATCAAACACGGCATCGTTAAAATGGCCGCGAATGTCTCACCTGCCTGGGTAGGTATGAATGCAGATGAGTTTCTGACCCGTGCAACTGGCTGCCCGGTAACAGTTGGCAATGACGCGGATGTGGCCGGGCTGGCAGAAATGATCTTTGGCGCGGGCAAAGACCAGAGTGGCACGGTGATCCTGATCACGCTGGGAACCGGGATAGGGACGGCGGTTTTCCACCAGGGCCTGCTGATCCCGAATACTGAGTTTGGTCATTTGATCATTGACGGAGTGGATGCCGAGAGCAAGGCCTCGGACGCAGCACGCCAGCGCGAAGAACTGCCGTGGAAAAAGTACGCCAAACGGTTGAACCGCTATCTGCAGGAGCTGGAAAAGCTGTTCTGGCCTGAGCTTTTCATCATAGGCGGTGGAATCAGTAAGTTCCATGAGAAATTTTTGCCGCTGTTGAGTGTGGATGCCAGGGTGGTGCCGGCGCAATTTTTGAATGAGGCTGGCATTGTAGGTGCGGCACTCGCGGCGAGAAACAGGGCAAAATAAACGGAGATCGAATTCAAAAAGAGCAGCCACTTTTTCAGCGGCTGCTCTTTTGTGTTGTTGGTCTTTAGAAGGGTTATGCTTTTTCGACGGTGAAGGCTTGTTTGCGGATGCTGTACTTACCGGCTTTGGCAAGGACCTGGTCGACAAACTGTTCGGGGACATCCACCAGGGTGTGCTGATCTTCAATGTGGATCTTACCGATGGTGTTGCCAGGGATATCGGCATGGTAGGCGATGGCACCGACTACATCTGATGGGCGAATGCCGTGCATTTTGCCCATGCTCATGGTCAGACGCACCATGCCGGGTTCGTGGGATGTGCCGCCAAACTTGGCACCAGGGAAGCCTTCGTGGCTCTTGATGTGGGCCGGGCGTTCGCTGTTACGTTTATCACCGGTGTAGGCGCGCTTTTCGGCGAAAGATGAACGGCTTTCCACCGCTTCGCGGCGGGGGGCGCCACCACCACGGGTGGGGCGAACGGGGCGCAGCGGGCGCACTTCGTTCAGCTCGGTCATGGGGGCTATCGGACGCTGTTTTTCATCGCCGCGGGCAATTTTCAGGGAGACAGCGGCAATTTCCAATGGGTCGACACCTTCGGAAACGAGTTTTTCAACAATGGCGCGTTCAGTCTTGCAACGACCGCGGGTCAACCAGACGGTTAACTGCCTGACTATTTCAGTCTGGCGGCGCTCCAGAATCGCTTCGGTGGTGGGAATAACGCCCTGCACCAGCTTGGAGCGGGTGAAGCGTTCAATATCCTTGAGACGGCGCTTTTCAAAAACGGGCACAAGGGAAATGGCGATACCGGTTTTCCCGGCGCGACCAGTGCGGCCGATACGGTGGACGTAAAGTTCAGGGTCATCGGGCAGGTCGTAGTTGAAGACATGCGAAATATCATCAATATCCAAACCACGGGCGGCGACGTCGGTGGCAACCAGGACTTTGATCTGCCCGGCGCGGAAACGGCCCAGGGTGCGCTCGCGGGCATCCTGGTTGAGATCGCCGTTGAGGGCTTCGGCCGCAAAACCGCGGGTGGAAAGCTCATTGGCAAGTTCACCGGTACCGGCGCGGGTGCGCACGAAAATCAGAGCCGAGCTGATCTCTTCCATTTCAAAAATGCGGGTGAGAGCGGCGGTTTTTTCGTGTTCATTGATCAGGTAGTAACGCTGTTCTGTGGCGGCGACCGTCATCTGTTCGCGTTGAATGGTGATGGACTGCGGGTCGCGCATGTATTTATCGGCCAGGCGGCGGATGGGAGTGGGCATGGTGGCCGAGAAGAGGGCAGTCTGGCGCTCAGCGGGTGTGGCAGCCAGGATGGTCTCGATATCTTCGATAAAGCCCATGGAGAGCATTTCGTCGGCTTCGTCCAGCACAACGGTGCGGATTTCGCTCAGGTCGAGCACGCCGCGGTTCATCAGATCGATCAGGCGGCCAGGGGTACCAACGACAATATCCACACCGCGGCGGAGTTCATTGATCTGACGAATGTAAGGCGCGCCGCCATAAACGGCCAGTACGCGCACTTTGCAGAACTGTCCAAAGGAAGTGGTGGCGTCGGCAACCTGCAAGGCAAGCTCGCGGGTAGGGGCCATGACAAGCGCCTGCGGGGCGCGTTTGCCGCCAGTTACCAGGTTGTTTAAGATGGGGAGGGCAAAGGCAGCGGTTTTACCGGTGCCGGTCTGAGCCTGGCCGATCACATCTGCGCCGGTCAGCATCAGGGGGATCATGCCAGATTGGATGGGGGTGGGTTCCACATAGCCAAGCGCAACTACGGCCTGCTCCAGTTCGGGGCGCAGGTTAAAAGCAGAAAATTCTGTTGTCATCAAAACTCCTATAAGGTGCGTGGCCACCCCGGTGGGATGCCACGTGAAAAGGGAACGTTTTGATGACTCCGTCGAATTTCTTGCCTGCACCGACTGGCCCTCACGGGCGAGCCGTCCCTGCGGAATATCATCCGCGCAACAAAAATGCCCGATCTCTGATACATCGGGCAATCATTCGGAATATCAAAACATTGTCCCAGCAGATTGCTCCTGTTACTGGAGCCGAAAGAATATATCACACAATTTGGAAAATAGGAGGAGGCAATTTGGGGAAACAACTCGGGGTTCTAAAGCTTGATGATTTAGAAGCTTTCACCGCGGAGAAAACCTGAATGAATCTCCGGGTTCTGGTTGTGCGGGGTTTTGGCGCACAGAATTTAGAAAACACCTATTTTTCTTGACCGCCCGAGACTGGAGAGATTTATCGAGGTTGGAGAGTCAACCCAATCACCAGATTAATATTTTTTACCGGTAAAACTAGAGGAAAATAGGTTTGATGTTTAATCTGAAATAATGTTTTTTATTCAAATATGATCTCAGCAGGTCAGTTAATATGTTCGACATTAATCAGCCAATCATAACTTTGATGAAATAGTTTTTCAAAAAAAGGGCGGGCAGAAATATTTCGGGCTATTGAGTAAGCAAAGCCAGGATCGCATGGGATCATTATGCAAAATGTGCCGTCCGGTTTTAGTACCCTTTTGACTTCGAGAAGAGCAGATGGCAAATCTGGGAGATGCTCAAGCACATGGATCGCAAGTACCCGATCAAAATAATGATTGGGGAAGTCTATTCTTTTTTGACAGTCGCCGGTCACCGTCTGCACGCCTGGGAATTTTGATCTGATCATTTCCGCCATTTCGGGGCGGATATCAAGGGCAACATATTCCTGTTCCTTAAGATTTTCATAACTCAGGTGCGCCCCCAGGCCTGAACCAATTTCCAACGTGCGCGCCCCTGCCCGGTACGTGCGGAGCGGATAGGACTGGTTAAAATTCTCTGCCAGCCCGTAACGGACAGGCAACTCTTCCAGCCATTTAACCATGAACTCATCCCGGATTTTTTGCTGCTCAGGGGTTAATTCGGCAACTTTTTTGGGCCAACGCTGGATGGTCATCATTACCTGCCCTCAAACAATCACGGATTCTCATTTGTATGCAACATACGCAACAATTGAAATGGCTTAACACGGACAAAGTTTAATAGTTGCGTGGTGACCGACAGAGGAATCTTTTTTCTATTTTTCTGAAAGATAATCAACGTCGATAGAAATTAATAAAATATTTAGATTGATGGTAATCTTTATCCGGTACATAATTATTATCTGCAGCATTGTATCAAAGGAGCAAAATGATAGACAATCAATATTCATCCACATCGATAAAATCATCGAAAATCACCCCCAAACAGGTTTATCTTTCGCGCCGGAACTTTATCAAAGCGGCCGGGGTGATTGGCGGGGCAAGCGCGCGGAGCGCCTGTGCGCCTAAAGCCATGCCAACAGCCCAGGCATTATCCACCCGACAGGATGCTCCGATAAGCAAAAATACTATCGTCTGAGCCGCGCAATTGCTTGCCGTCAACGGCAATAACCTGACCAGAAGTGACTTCCTGAGTCATCCATACCCATTCAGCAAAACAATTCTGAAATTCTTTTGGATCAAGGGCTGCAAAGACACACTCAAAAGTGACATGAGATGGAATGCCATTTGGTAATTCCAAAAAAGTTTTCAGCCAGGCATATTTTTGATGACCAAACATCTCTATTTCTGTGCCATCCGTGTGTTCCGCACACGATGATGGCACACGCCGCTATTGTAATAATGTCAATCGACTTATGCTGTTTGGTACGATCGATTCGTGGATCACGCAGCTTTGCAAATTTAATTTCGATTGCTTTGACAGGTGTTGTTCGCAAGGGTAGCCTCTTTTGCTAAGATTACCTCTTTTTAGCATTAATTTAGATGGGATACCCTGTTGGTATTTTCATATCTTTAACTTTTGTAAAGCTGGTGCAAAATTACTGATCTAAAAATATGCGGTGACCAGGTCCAGGTTTGAAATCAGATCATAAATGCCTACGATTATTAACAAGAAACCACTCAAAAGATTAATAAGCCGGGAGTGCATGGCAAATTGGCGTGTTATCCAGCGCTGCGAAGCCCCAGAAAGGAAAGATAGTATTAACAAGGGCAAACCAAAGCCCAAACCAAACCAGAAAAAGATGAGAAGACGGCCAACCGCCTCCTGAACTGTAAGAGATAGGGCAAAAATGCTAACGACCAAAGGGCCGGAGCATGGCAAGGCAATTGGACCATAAAGCAGACCATAGATAAAAGCATTAACCAGAGGATGTGACAAGACGGGAACCTTGATCTGAGGCAAGCGGCTAAAAGGATTGATATCCAATAACAACAGGATGCCCAAGAAGATGATCAAGGCATCTGCTATGGGGATGAGGACAGAAAGGGCGCGCCCCACCGAGATGGATAACAGGGCGAGCAAGGCACCGAGGAACAACATCATGGTCAGAACACCTGCAAGCACGAAGAAACCTGGAAGATAACGATTCCACTTGCCTTGCAAAGAAACCTGCCCACCAGAAATATAGGCAAGAAAACCAGGATAAAGAGGAAGGACGCAGGGGCTGGCCGTAGCCAGAAGTCCAAGAGTGAGAGATGTTAGGATTGTTTCCATAGAGTTTACAGAGGACAGGGCATGGCAAATGACACCATGCCCTGTTTGTAGGATTTACATACCCTCTTTAAGATACTGCTCTACCTGCTTGTAGAGATCATCCGCTGTTTTGAACCCAAAAGGCAACGGGTGGGCCACTCCTTTTCGATCAATGATAAGGATGGGCGTGGATGGCGGGTTCAGGAATTGATCCCCATACAAGGAGGCAATTTCGCGAGAGACATCTGCCGGGGAGACCGCATAAAGCCAATCAAAACCACTGTTTTGAACATAATTCTTAAGATCTGCAATATTTTCATTTGGATCGATATCCAGGCCTATGCTTACAAAATCGGCTTGCATACCCAGTTTTTCGTGCAAAATTTTTACTTCAGCCTGCTGTTTTTTACAATTCGAGCACCATTGGGCCATCGTTTCCACCAGTACAACTTTGCCTTTCAGGTCATTGAGAGTGAATGCCTGGCCTGTGGCTGCATCGATCAAACTTGCTGAATACCATGCAGGAGCGGACATCATTGCTTCAGGCTCGGTTGTGCCCTTATCCATCATTGCGTCTGGAGTAGCTGTGCCTTTTTCCATCATTGCGTCTGGAGTGGTTGTGCCCTTTTCCATCATTGCGTCTGGAGTAGCTGTGCCTTTTTCCATCATTGCGCCTGGAGTAGCTGTGCCTTTTTCCATCATTGCATCTGGAGTAGCTGTGCCCTTTTCCATCATTGCGTCTGGAGTAGCTGTGCCTTTTTCCATCATTGTGTCTGGGGTGGGGGTACCCCCACATGCACTCAGAAGGAGAGCCATGGTGATTAGAGTTGTGAATACGATGTGGTTTTTTGTCATTTTTTTTCTCCTTTGTTGAATTACTCAAGCATATACGAACAGGCTTGCGTAACCACTACGGAAAGATTACGAAAATATGAACAAAACTACCGTCTGAATGAGTTTGCAGTATGATTGAAACAGGAGAAGTTTATGCCAGAAAGATCTATTCTAATTATTGAAGATGAGCCAAACATCGCTGAAGTTATCAGCCTTTACTTAAATCGTGCTGGCTATCTGGTTCAAAGCCTGGGAGATGGGCAGGCGGCGCAAGATTTATTGGAGAAAAGAATACCGGACCTTGTTATTCTGGATCTGATGCTGCCGGGATTAGACGGGTACAGCCTGACGCGCTGGCTGCGCGAGCGTTCGGATGTGCCAATCATTATGCTTACTTCGCGCCGAGAAGAAATGGACCGTATTGCTGGTCTGGAGATGGGCGCAGATGATTATGTTGTGAAACCTTTCAGCCCACAGGAGTTGGTTAGCAGGGTGCGGGCAGTGCTTCGGCGCAGCGGTGCAGAAAAACCCGGCGAGAGCGAACGCCCGCTGCAAGTGGGAACGCTGCAAATAGACCCACTGTCTCGTTCGGTGCTGATGTCAGGCAAACCTGTGGAGCTAACACTTAAAGAATTTGATGTGCTTTATCTTTTGGCGCGTCACCCCCACCAGGTGTTTAGCCGTGACCAGCTACTTGAAAAAGTTTGGGGTGTTTCAGAATACATCGATCCGGGCACTGTTACTGTGCACGTACGCCGATTGCGTGAAAAGATCGAAGCCGATCCATCGAATCCCCGCCATCTCTTGACTGTATGGGGAGTGGGATACAAGTTTGAGCCGTAGGGTAGGATGAAGTTTATGAAAATTCCCATTATGATGCGCTACACATTGGGCGTGGTAGTTGTGCTGGCTATTTCGCTGGGCATGTTCTATTGGTTGATGAGCCCTCCGATGGCCGAGCTCGGGTTGATGTGTGTCTTCCTTCTGGTCACCGCAGTGATTTCCAGTCTGGCCGGTTTCATGGCTTACCGGTTGGGATGGATGAACTATTCTCCCAGTTTGCGGTGGAACTTGCTGGCCGGTTATGGAATCGCCAGCATACTTACATTCTTTAATGTTTGGCTGACAGCACGCCTGATGTTCGCCAGCCAGCATGATCTGTTGTTAGCGGTGGTCTTGTTGGTCTTTGCGGCAGGGATGGCAATGGTCCTGGGTTACTTTTACTCCAGCGCTCTGGCTGCGCGTATTGGACAGGTAGATGGGGCAGCGCGGCAACTTGCGCAGGGAAATCTTTCAGTTCGCATTTCAACAAGCGGGGCTGATGAAATAGCTACGCTGGCTGAATCATTTAATCAAATGGCAGTGCAACTGCAAATTTCAACTGAAAAGCAAAGAGAAGTGGAAAAGCTGCGCTCGGATCTGGTTGCCTGGGTGGGGCATGATTTGCAAACGCCACTGGCTTCGATGCGCGCCATACTGGAAGCGCTGGCGGATGGGATGGTGGATGATCCGCAGTTAGCTCAGCGCTATTTGAAGGCAGCCCAGAGAGATATCCGTTCACTTTCCCTTCTTATTGATGACTTATTTCAGATGGCACAGATTGACGCAGGTGGTTTGAAGCTGGATATTACGCCAAACTCGCTGGGCGACCTGATTTCGGATACGCTGGAGAGTTTTTCTGAACTAGCTGTCCGCCAGGAAATTCACCTTGCTGGGGCAGTAGGTGATGGGGTAGACCCGGTATCGATGGATGCTGCCCGCATTGGGCGAGTCTTGAATAACCTGGTGGGAAATGCTTTACGGCATACGATGGCGGGGGGCAAGGTTGAAATCAGCGCTTTGCGGCTGGCGGGGAAAGTTCAAGTGATGGTGACGGATACAGGCGATGGAATTCGCGCCGAAGATCTTGAATATGTTTTTGAACAGTTCTACCGGGGAGAAAAATCGCGCAGCCGGGCAACTGGCGGAGCCGGGTTGGGTCTGGCAATAACACGCGGAATCATACAAGCGCACGGCGGCGAGATACGGGTGGAAAGCAAAGAAGGAGATGGAACGCGCTTTATCTTTAGCCTTCCTTAACTGTCGCGTAAGACTTTCGTAATATGTTTTGTATAGAATGAAACTTGAGGAGAAAACTTATGGACCGAGTTTCATTCTTGATTTTAACCAGCATTTTCCTGACGTCCTGCAGCCCCGCAACGCCCGCAATCAAGCCAATTACGCAAAACTCAGTACAGAGCTCGGGCATTCAAAGCAGCCTTCCTGACCTGGGACCTGCGCCCGAACTAACCAATGAAATCTGGCTAAATGTGGATGCGCCCCTTAAGTTGGCTAATTTACGCGGCAAAGTGGTTTTACTCGACATGTGGACATTCGGCTGCATCAACTGCCAGCATGTGCTACCTGCCCTAAAAACCTGGCATGAACAGTATGAAGAGAAAGGGTTGGTCATCATAGGGAATCATTATCCTGAATTCGATTACGAAGCCAATCTCGATAATCTAAAGGCTGCAGTAGCAAAAAACGATATCCTGTTTGCGGTGGCGCAAGATAATGAAGGCTCAACATGGCAAGCGTATAAGAATCAGTACTGGCCAACGATGTATTTGATTGACAAACGCGGACATATACGCTTTGTAAAGATTGGCGAAGGTTCTTACGATAAAACCGAAGCAGCCCTTCTTTCACTGTTAGCAGAACCCAATCCATAAAATTAATAGAATATTTAGATAAACATGATATTCTTTGCCTACAAGCAGTATTTTTTTAGACGGATAAATAACTGGAGTAAAAATGACTAGCACTAAATATTCATCATCATCGATAAAATCATCCGAAATCACCCCCAAGCAGGTTTATCTTTCGCGCCGGGACTTTATCAAAGCGGCCGGGGTAATTGCCGGGTCAATCGCGCTGAGCGCCTGTGCGCCTAAAGCCATGCCAACAACCCAGGCATTACCCACCCCACAGGACCCATCAATCAGCAAAAAAACTGATGAGTTGGGCGACACGGTCAACTCGTTTGACGATATCACCAATTACAATAATTATTACGAATTCACGACCAACAAGGGTGGTGTGGCGCCGCTGGCCGCTCAATTTAAGACATCCCCCTGGGATGTGGAAGTGTACGGCCTGGCAGCCAAGCCAAAAAAGTTTACGCTGGATGAACTGATCAAGTTATTCCAGCCGGAGGAACGCATCTACCGATTGCGCTGTGTGGAAGCCTGGAGCATGGTAATCCCCTGGGTAGGGTTTCCGCTGGCAAGCCTGCTAAAAGCAGTGGAACCAACCTCGGAAGCGAAATATGTGCGTTTTGAAACGGTGACCAGACCAGATGAAATGCCCGGCCAAAAGGACCGCTCTTACCCATGGCCATACCAGGAAGGCCTGCGCATCGATGAAGCGATGAACGATTTGACCCTGATGGCGACCGGCATGTACGGTGGAGAGCTTCCAGCACAGAACGGCGGCGGCATGCGGCTGGTGGTACCGTGGAAATATGGATTCAAGTCGATCAAGGCGGTGATCAAAATCGAACTGGTGGCTGCACAGCCCGCCACCATGTGGAACACGATCAACTCGAATGAGTACGGCTTTTACTCCAACGTAAACCCGGAAGTGGATCACCCGCGATGGTCTCAAAGCAGTGAAAGGCGCATCGGCGAGGTACAACGCCGTGACACACTGATGTTTAACGGCTACGCGGAACAGGTGGCGCATCTGTATGACGGTCTGGATCTAAAGGTAGACTACTAAACCGCAAAGCCTGCATGTAGAATAATGAAAAAGCCCACCATACTGCAAATCATCGTCCATATCGCTGGCTGGCTGCCGCTGGCGCAGATTATCTACGACTACGCCAGCCGCCAGTTAAGCGCCAACCCAATCCAGGCAATTGAGCAGCGCACAGGCATCCATGCGCTGACGTTTTTATTGTTCTCACTGGCCTGCACGCCGCTCAGTTCGATCCTGGGTTGGAAAGAACTGACTCAACGACGCAAAGCGTTGGGGAATTACGGGTTTATGTACGCCGTTCTTCACCTGAGCACTTTTGTGGGGCTGGATTATGGGTTTAACCTGAGCTTGATTTTGCGCGATGTGGGCACCAAGTGGTACATCATTATCGGGTTGGCAGCATTTTTAATGCTGCTACCGCTGGCAATCACATCCTTTAAGTACTGGATGAAGCGGCTTGGCAAAAACTGGAAGCGCCTGCACCGGCTGGTTTACATTATCGCACCGCTGGTTGTGATCCACTTTTTGCTTTCGGTGAAAGGCGACCTGGCAAGCCTGCAGGGCAATATTCGGCAGCCGCTTTTGTATGGTTCAATTGCTCTGCTGTTTTTAGCGCTGCGTATTCCGGTCTTCAAAAACGGGCTGATCAGTCTGCGCGTCAGAGTACTGAATAGATAAGTTTTGCTGCGCGGTGTAGTTAGTGTGCTTGAATGCATCAAAAGAGGTCGCCAGCTTTTTAAAGCCAGCGACCTCTTTTCTCATTTGACGGCTGAAGCCATTAAAACTTATTGCTGTTCTTAAAAAATACCGCGCAGGGTCAGCAGGATACCGATGATCGCCAAAGGGATGCCGATGATGGCGCCGATGATCGTGAGGCTGACGAGTACGCCAACCAGGATCAAAACCAGGCCAATGAGAATGGCGACAAAGCGGCCGACCATTTCGACGATGGTAGCTAACAGCTTCCAGATAGCCCAGAACGGCCATAAAAGCCAGGGTACATGATGTTGGTGTTTGTGAGCAGTAGTCATTTTATTGTCTCCTATGCAAAGATATACGCGCCAATCACAAAAAAGATGCACGGGGGAAATGATTTTTGGTAGGACCAGATTTGAAAGCGAGAACTTAGTGAGGCGAGGAATACAATCGGGTTATAATGCCCGCATGAATGAATTAAATACCCCCCCCCTGGAAGAAACGAACAGCCTGCCACAAGATGCAGAACAAAACCCGGCGGCTAAAGCCGGAAAATCACTCTCCGCCAGAGAACTGCGCGCAAAACGGAAGTTACAAAAGCGCGATGCCCTGAAGACCAATGATTTGGCAATGTGGCTGGTGATTTTGCCTATCGTTTTCTTTATGGGGCTTGGCTCCGGGTGGCTGGTGTGGGGGCGGAGCCTGCCTGCCGCCGCTGCCGCCGCAAATACGGCTGACGCCCAGGTGAAAATTAACGAGAATGTGAAGCGCTACGATGTGAGCATCGATGGGAATCCTTCGATTGGCCCTGAGGATGCGCCGATCACGATCGTTGAGTTTAGCGATTACCAATGTCCATACTGCGTGCGCTGGTACCAGGAAGTGTTCAGCCGTCTGATGGAAACCTACAAAGGCAAAATCCGTTTTGTGTACCGCGATTTTCCATTGTATTCGATCCACCCGAATGCAGAGTCGGCCGCAGAAGCCGCTAACTGTGCAGGGGAACAAAACGCCTACTGGCAATATCACGATGCGCTTTTCGTCCAGAAATATGGGCTGGGTAACGAAGCTTATAACCAGTATGCCGGCGAGTTGGGGCTAAATGCCGAGCAGTTCAGCAAATGTGTCAATGACCACATTTACAAGGCGGAAGTGGAAGCTGATGTTGCGGCTGCTTCGAGCCTGGGCGTTTCCTCCACGCCGACCTTCTTTGTGAACGGCCTGGCTGTGATTGGCGCCCAACCCTTTGAGGTTTTTCAACAGTTGATCGATAAGGAATTGGCAGGGGAAATACCGAAATAAACCATTGAACCGGGGAGTTTGTATGAAAAAGTTTGTTGCAATTGCGGGGAACATCGGGGTGGGAAAATCGACCCTGGTGGATTTGTTATGCCGCAGGCTGGACTGGGAACCTTTTTACGAGCCGGTGACTGAAAACCCGTACCTAACGGATTTTTATAATGATATGGGGGTGTGGTCTTTTCATTCGCAGATCTTTTTCCTGAGCCACCGCCTGCGCGCGCATCATTTGATCGCCAACCACCCCACCTCGGTTATTCAGGATCGCAGCGTATATGAAGATGCCGAGATTTTTGCGCAAAATCTATTTCTTCAAGGTCATATTGCCCCGCGCGATTATGGAACTTACCGTGAACTTTACGAGACGGTGATGCAGTTTTTGCCGCCACCGGATCTGGTGATCTATCTGCGCGCTTCAGTACCAACACTCTCCAACCGCATTTCGCAGCGCGGCAGGGATTATGAACGCACCATCACTGCGGAGTACCTGGAAAGTTTGAATCGATTATATGAGAGCTGGATTTCCAACTTTACGCTGTGCCCGGTGTTGAGTGTGCCGGCAGATGATCTGGATTATGTGGCGCATACCGGTCACCTTGACTTGATCGTGCGCAAGGTTGAGGAGAAGCTGACCGGGCGGGAAGAGGTGGTGTTTGCTCCGGATGAAGTGGCAAAAGCTGCCACGGATTAAACGCTGCAGCAGTTTTATCAATCCATAATGAAAACCTGCAAGGCTTAATCGGTAAAGAGGGGTAAGTGACCGAGGGCGATGATGTGGAGCCATTGGGATTTTTCGCCTTCGGTCATGATGGCGGCTTCGGCAACCACTTTTGCCCCGGCTTTATCGAGAATCATGCGCATACCCTGTAGAGTGGAACCGGTGCTGATGACATCATCGATGATGATGATCTTTTTGCCAGCCACCAGACCCTTATCTTTTTCGTCCAGGATAAGGGTTTGCGGCTGGCCGGTGGTGATGGAGAGCGTCTCAGCCTGGATGGCGTCACCCATGTAGGGTTTGTAGGTTTTTCGTAAAACGACATAGGGCTTGCGGGTTTCGACCGAAAGTGCGTATGCCAGCGGGATGGACTTGGCTTCGGCTGTGACCAGGATATCGTAATCCACGCTTTGCAGTTTTTCGGCAAGTGCGCGGGCGCTGACCTGAACAAGCTCAGTATCCCCAAGAATGTTGAGGATGGCAATTTTGAGACCGGGGGCGATCTGAAACAAGCGTAAATCGCGCTTCAGACCAGCAATTTCGACAGGATAAGTTGTTTGTGTCATCATTTCCTCCAAAAAAAGTCACACAACGCTACCTTGAAAGCTGCAAGGTGAGGGCCATGCCAGAACGATAGCCAAAAGTTTATCACAACTCCGTAGGGGAATCGTTGCCGGAGTGGCAAACTCACATACGGTATAATTTTGAACATTGGCCCCGAATCCAGCAGACATCAACCATGCTTCCAGACTTGAAACTGAACGACATTGTACGAATGCGCAAGCCACATCCCTGCGGGGGGTACGAGTGGAATGTAACCCGGCTTGGCGCGGATATTGGTCTGGAATGCCGCACTTGCGGACACCGGGTTATGTTAACCCGCCGCGAGCTTGCGCGACGCGTCAAAACCATCACTCCCAGAGAAGAACATGCCAACTCCCAATAAAAAACCTCACGTCCTGTTTCTATTTTCAGATACGGGCGGCGGACATCGTTCTGCCACCGAAGCCGTGATCGAAGCAATGCAGCTGAAATATGGCGGCGATTTCACCTACGAAATGGTGGATATCTTTCTGGACTATGCGCCACGACCCTTAAACCGCTTGCCAGCCTGGTATCCGTACATGGTCAAGGCCCCACAGTTGTGGGGGGCGAGCTTTAAGGTAACGGATGGACGGCCCCAGGCTCGCGCAATTATCGCCACGATGTGGCCGGTTGCCGCACGCACAGCGCGCAATATCATTCGCAACCACCCCAGCGATCTGGTGGTCACTGTACACCCACTGGCTGTCTCCTGGATTTTGAAGGCATTAGGCAAGAACCGCCCACCATTTATCACTGTTGTGACCGATATGGTGACAACCCATGCTTTATGGTTCGACCAGCGTTCTGACCTGATCATGGTGCCAACAGAAATCGCGCGGCAAAAGGCGATTCAGTACGGTATGGATCCTGAGATAGTGCGGGTTGTAGGCCAACCAGTGGCGCGCAAATACTGTTTACCCAGCTGCGACAAGGCTGCCCTGCGCGAAAAACTGGGCTGGCCGGTGGATAAATTTATTGTGCTGGCGGTGGGTGGCGGGGAGGGTATGGGACCATTGGGGCAAACTGCGCGCGCCATTGCCGCATCTGGCCTGGATGTGGCGCTGGTGGTTGTAGCAGGGCGCAACGAACGGCTCAAAGGCAGCCTTGAAGATCATATCTGGCCGATCCCTACGCTGATCTACGGCTTTACCAAAGAAATGCCTGATTTTATGCGTGCATCAGATGTGCTGGTGACAAAGGCCGGTCCCGGCACAATCGCAGAAGCCTTCAACGCACACCTGCCGATCATCCTGTTCGCCAAACTGCCAGGCCAGGAAGACGGCAACGTGACTTACACTGTGGACGAAGGCGCAGGCGTCTGGGCGCCGAGCCCGCAGCGGGTGGTAGCCGCGCTGCGCGAATGGGTAACCCAACCCGAGACACGCAATAAGGTAGTTAAGGCCTGCCGAAACGCGGCCCGGCCGAATTCATCGCTGGATATTGCCCAGGCAATTGGCGATAAACTGGGTCTCAGGCCGCACGAGGACGATAACCCCGCTTCGCGCCGAGACTGATATAATCTGCTGCGCCATGCCCGTTTTAACCGACAAAGCCTTCGATTTTCTCAGTCACAGCTCCGAGCAAACGCGCCGCCTGGGTATGCGGCTTGGCGCGCTTTTGCAGCCGGGGAATGTTATTTGTTTGCAGGGCGATCTGGGCGCGGGGAAGACCACCTTCGTTCAGGGTTTGGCGGCAGGATGGGGTTCACTGGATGCGGTTACCAGCCCTACTTTTATCCTGGTCAATGTTTACCGGCGTGGAGATGGCAGCCAGTTGTTTCACTTTGATACTTACCGGATCGAATCAGCTCCAGAGGCCGAGGAGCTTGACCTGGAGGCTATGCTAGCCAGCGGGCCGCTGGTGATTGAATGGCCAGAACAGATTGCTAACGTACTGCCTGCAGAACGGCTGTGGATAAAGTTGGATTACATTGATGATGACCGCCGCCAATTGACTTTTTTGCCGAATGGAAAATATTATGAAAATCTACTGGATCGTTTTCGAATATCCAGTTTTGGGGCTGGCTAATGCTGCTCGCGGTTGACACATCCACTTCACAGATCGGCCTGGCGTTATATGATGGTGCGCAGGTATTGGCTGAATCAGTATGGAGCGGAAAAGCGCGCCATACCGTAGAACTCGCTGCAGCAGTGGCAGAAATGCTGACTCGCACCGGGCTAAAAACCAGTGATCTCAAGGCACTGGGGGTAGCCAGCGGACCAGGCTCATTCACATCTCTGCGGGTGGGTATTTCGTTTATTAAAGGATTGGCGCTGGCCTGTTCGCTGCCGACGATTGGAATTAATACGCTGGATGTCGTAGCAGCCAGCCAGCCAGCGGGGCCATACCGACTGGCATGCCTGCTTCCGGCAGGGCGCAACCGCCTGGCAGCTGGTTGGTATAAAACCGTGGAAGGCTCAAAAAAAGGCGGGTGGCAGGCAGAAGGCAGCCCGCAGGTTATTAGCGCTGAGGCCCTGGCGGACAGCATTGAGCAGGAGGCTGTATTGTGTGGAGATTTAAGCGCGAAGGAACGTCAGATTCTCAAGAAAAATTCGCACATTCAATTGGTTTCACCGGCACTAAGCGTACGCCGCCCAGCACTGCTGGCCGAATTGGCCTACACACGCTGGCAAGCCGGGAGTGTGGATGATGTTTCCACGCTGGCACCGATTTATCTGCACCTTGCAGAGCCTATCCCCGATGCGGTTCAAGGGGCGGTAATATCACACCAGGAAATCCGTTAATGAACATGCGTGCCATGAATGCGGCTGATATCCCCGCCGTATTGGAAATTGACCAATTAAGTTTCAGCCAGCCCTGGCCGCCGGATGCTTTTAACCAGGAACTACAAAACGGAAACGCGCACTGTTCAATTGCTGAAATTGAAGGCCGTGTGGTTGCGGTACTGGTCATCTGGCGCGTGCTGGATGAGGCGCACATCGCCACAATCGCCGTGCATCCGGACTGCCGCCAGCACGGGATTGGCAAAGCGCTGCTGCAAGCCGGGATGCAGGATGCACTTGCGGATGGCGCGCGGATGTATTACCTGGAAGTGCGCGCGGGCAACCTGTGGGCACAAAAGATGTACACCGACCTGGGCTTCAAAGTGGTTAATCGCAGATTGAAATATTACAAAAACAACGGCGAAGACGCCTTACTGATGAGTCTTATTCTGTCAAAGACTGGAGATAAACCAGATGAATCCTGAAGAAGCCCTGGGCCAAATCGCCAGTGAGGTTTCAGGCTGCACAAGCTGCGTACTACACCAGACACGCATTAAATCCGTGCCGGGTGAGGGGCCCGCCAATGCTGAGATCATGCTAATCGGTGAAGGCCCGGGCGCGAATGAAAATATGCAGGGGCGTCCCTTCATTGGTCAGGCAGGCAAATTTCTGGATGAATTGCTCAGGCAGGCTAATTTACAGCGGAGCGAAGTATTCATTTGCAACGTGGTAAAGTGCCGCCCGCCCGATAACCGCGACCCGCTGCCAGATGAACTTGGCGCGTGTGATTTATACCTGGACCGCCAGATCGCGGCGATCAATCCAAAAATCATCATCACGCTGGGGCGTTTTTCGATGGCGAAATACATGCCGGGCGTAAAAATCAGCCAGGTGCACGGACAGATGCGCAAAATTGGAGAGAGGTTCGTCATCCCCATGTTCCATCCAGCGGCAGCGCTGCATCAGCCAGGGCTCAAATCTTCCATCCTGGCCGATTTTGCTAGACTGCCGCAACTGCTGGATGTGGCGCGTCAGAAAACGGGAAACCAGGCACCCGCGGTCCATAAATCAATCGAAGAAAACAGACCAGCCCAACCAACGCCCGGCGCAGCACCCATCGTACCAGGCGAACTTCTCCCTAAAAACCAACCTGAGGCAGAAGAAAAGCCCAGGCAAATGAAATTATTTTAAGCAGGGCACCCGGCACAGGTCTCAACATCCATTCAAGCCGGTGCGCTTATCAAAAAAGGACAAGAACAGTATGTCAACCAAAGATAATCTTATTCAAAAATTACAAGACAAAACAGCACGTATCGGCATCCTGGGCATGGGATATGTGGGGATGCCGCTGGCGGTTGTTTTCGCCGAAAAGGGGTTCAATGTGCTGGGTATCGACCCCGACTTACGCAAGGTGGATACTTTCAGCAAGGGCATTTCTTATATCCAGGATGTGCCAACCGATACCGTTGCGCGGTTGAAGAAGGCGGGCAAACTGAACATGAGCGCGGATTTTGCCGCTCTGGCAGAAATGGACGCCGTAAGCATTTGCGTTCCTACCCCGCTGCGCCAGACCGGCGACCCAGACATGTCTTTCATTATTTCCGCAACCGAGCAGCTGGCGAAATACGTGCATGCCGGCATGGTGATCGTACTTGAATCGACCACGTATCCCGGCACAACACGCGAATTGCTGGGCCCGATGCTGACCGATAAATCGGGGCTGGTTATCGGGGAGAATTTGTTTATTTGCTTCTCGCCAGAACGTGTAGACCCGGGGCGTGAAGATTGGACCACCTACAATACTCCCAAGGTTTTGGGCGGCATGACCGCTGCCTGCGTGGAAGTGGCGAGCGCCTGGTATTCTGGGGCAATCAAAACGGTTGTGCCGGTCTCCTCGCCGGAAGCGGCTGAGATGACCAAGTTACTGGAAAACACCTTCCGCATGATCAACATCGGGATGGTCAACGAATTGGCTTTGATGTGCGAACGGTTGGGTGTGGATGTATGGGAAGTGATTGATGCGGCAGCGACCAAGCCTTTTGGCTTTATGAAGTTCACACCGGGCCCAGGGCTGGGCGGACACTGCATACCGATTGACCCGCTTTACCTTTCCTGGAAAATGAAGGAAATGAATTACAGCGCCAAATTCATTGAGCTGGCCTCAGAAATCAACACGAACATGCCACGCTACGTGGTGAGCCGTGTGCTGGAGGCGCTGAATGACCGCAGCAAGACGCTGAAAGGCAACAAGGTGCTGGTACTGGGCGTTGCTTACAAACCCGATATTGATGATGTGCGCGAATCCCCGGCCCTGGATGTAATCGGCCTGTTGCGCAAAAAAGGCGCAATTGTGCAATTTCATGACCCGTACATTGCTCACATTCACCATGAACATGAGGGCTGGGAGATGAACAGCATCAAGGATGCCGAATTGATGAAAGAAATAAAAGCAGCCGATGCAGTTGTGATCATTACCAATCACAGCGGATATGATTACGCAGCAATTCTGGAGGCGGCAGTTTTCATTTTCGACACTCGCAACGCGCTGGGCAAACAGGGCAAAGCAAGTGAAAAAGTAGTGAGACTGTAAACGCGGCATGACCGCCGCGCTTTCGGGAGGAACATGTCAAATTATTTAATTACGGGTGCTGCCGGGTTTATTGGCGCGCGCACGTCTGAAATATTAATTCAACAGGGCCATACCGTGACCGGTATCGACAATATGAACGATGCTTATGACCCGCGCATGAAAGAGTATCGCCTGGCAAAACTGCAAGCGCTGCCCGGTTTTCACTTTGAACGGGCGGATATTTCTGATAAGAATATCATTCCTTTGCTTGAAGGGCAGCAGTTTGAAGGGGTGATCAACCTGGCAGCGCGGGCCGGGGTGCGCTTAAGCGTGGAGAATCCCTGGGTGTTTATTGACTCTAACGTAACTGGCACACTTAACATGCTGGAAGTCTGCCGGAGAACCGGCACAGGCACCTTTATCCTGGCATCCACCTCCAGTATTTACGGCGCAAATCCGGCTTACCCGACCCCCGAGAGTGCTTCGAGCAGCGAGCCGCTGCAGCCTTACGCAGCCAGCAAAAAAGGCGCTGAGGCAATGACGCACGCGTATCACCACCTGTATGACATGAACACAACTGTGCTGCGCTTCTTTACGGTCTACGGCCCGGCCGGACGCCCAGACCTGGCGCTGTTCCGCTTTGTGCAGTGGATTTTGGAAGGACGCCCCGTCTATATCTTTGGCGATGGGAATCAATCGCGCGGTTTTACTTACATAGATGATATTGCCAACGGCATTATCGCAGCCTTAAAGCCCCTGGGGCACCAGGTGATCAACCTGGGCGGGCACGAAGTGATCAGCATCAACGGACTGGTTACGCTGATCGAGGACCTGACTGGCAAAAAAGCAAATGTAATTCACGAAGCGCCCAACCCGGCGGATATGTTCACCAACTGGGCAGATGTAAGCAAGGCCGAGGAACTTTTGGGCTGGTCGCCCCAATATAACATGCGGTCAGGCACGCAAAAGTTGATCGAGTGGTATCTGGCAGAACGATCCTGGGCAAACAAGGTGCTGACTCTGTGAGTCCCCTGCAAAAGCTGACCGCCTGGATCAAGCAGGCGTGGGGCAAGGATATGATTTTGCAGCGGGTGCTGAAAAACAGCAGCGCCCTGCTGGGCAGCAATATGATCACTGCCGTGTTCGGTTTTGCCAACACGGTGATGGTTTCGCGGATGCTGGGCATAAGCGGTTATGGACTTGTGAGCGCGGTGATCATTCCGTTTGCCTCAAACATCAACCGCTTCCTGACATTTCGAATGAGTGAAGTTGTGGTGCAGCGTCTGAACAGCGGGCTGCGCGCCGGGAAACCAGAGATGGCAGCTGCGGCGGTCAAGACCGCCATGCTGACTGAATTTGGCACATCGATTCTGGCATACCTGATTCTGGTTTTGTTGGCGCCCTGGGCCACAAACACGCTGGCCAAGGATGTGCTCTCCGAGCCGTTGTTTGGACTGTACGGCTTGATCCTGCTGACCAACGTGATCGCGGAAAGTTCCACTGGCGTGCTACAAGCACAGCGCCGCTTTGGCTGGATTGCACGCATCACTGTCATACAGGGATTTTTTACCACGGCAATCATCCTGGCTGGCGTGCTGATGCAGGGTAACATCACGCTGGTGGTGGCAGCTTACACGGTTGGCAAAAGCATCAACGGCTTAAGCCTGGCTGGGCTGGCATTGTACGAACTTAACAATACACTCGGCAGAGGTTGGTGGAAGACCCCGCTGAAGACATTACCAGATAAGCGCGGTATGTTCATGTTCATGCTGAATACAAATCTGAGCGGAACTGTCAACCTGTTTACCCGTGATAATATTCCTCTGTACCTGGCGGCCCTGCTAAGCACGGCGCACGCCGGTTATTTCAAACTTGCGCAATCACTGATCAACTTAATCCTGCTGCCGCTGGACCCGTTAATCTGGCCCACTTACACAGAGATCACACGCACCATTGCCCAAAAACAATGGCAGCTTACCCGCCAATTGCTGCGGCGCGTGAGCGTGCTGACGGCATCTGTGGTGCTGGCGGTGGGCGGCGGACTGGCATTAACCGGCTGGTTTCTCTTGCCGCTATTTTACGGCCAGCAAGCACTGCCTGCTTACCCGGCGCTGCTGATCCTGCTGGTGGGATATGGTTTTGCGAGTATATTCCAGTGGAATCGCCCGCTGCTGCTGGCATTGGGCAAGCCGGGTTACCCGGTGATTGTCTCACTGGCTTGCGGCGTAGTTGAACTTGTCTTGATTTTTTCACTGGTTCCACGCCTGGGTTACCTGGCGCTGGCAGCCATTCTCTCGGCTTATTTTGTTTTCTCAATTGGCATTACTGTCTGGCGCGGGCTGAATGAGATTAAGCGCCAGGCTGAAAAAGCCCCTGAACTCATTGGAAGGTGAAACATGAAAATCGTCGCCATCTCAGGATCACAGATACCATCCAGCGCAGCCAACAGCCTGCAGGCCATGAAAGCCATACACGCGCTGGCGCAACTGGGCCATGATGTAACACTGATCGTACCGGTCAGCGAAGATCCGCTGGCCAACTGGGAGGATGTCGCCAGGCATTACGGGCTGCAGGATGAATTTGCCGTGCGCTATTTACCCAGCGCTTCACGGCGTTTGTTCTTTCTTTCCGCTGTTCGTTTTGCAAAGAAATTAAAGCCGGACCTGCTGTATGTCTGGCCTTTACAATCTGCGGTGCTGGGATTGATAAACGGGCTGACAGTACTTATGGAAGTTCACGATTTGCCGTCGGGCAGGGCAGGGCCGCTGTGGTTTCGCTATTTTAGAGACTTCAAGGGCGGGAAGCGCATGGCTGTGATCACAAAAGCCTTGCGGGAAACGCTGACCGAGCGCTACGGGGAGTTTTTGAGCCAATCGGATGTGGTTATTGCCCCAAATGGAGCGGAATTGGAACGCTTTGACAACATGCCCAACCCGGAAGAGGCACGCCGTTCACTGGGCCTGCCAGAAGCGTTGACAGCCGTATGCACCGGTCACCTGTACGCGGGGCGGGGTGTGGAATTGTTCATCGAACTGGCAAAAAGAAAGCCTGAAATCTGTTTTCTATGGGCCGGAGGCAAGCCGGAAGATGTGGAAGCCTGGCGGGCTAAGACAAAAGATATCCCCAATCTCACTTTCACCGGGTTTGTACCCAACGCGCAGCTACCGATGTACCAGGCGGCCGGGGATGTGCTGTTGATGCCGTATGGAAAACAAATCGCAATTTCGAGCGGGATGGGAAATTCTGCGCACGTTTCAAGCCCGATGAAAATGTTTGAATATATGGCCAGCGGACGCGCCATCCTGGCCTCCGATTTGCCGGTGTTCCACGAAGTGCTGAACGAAAATAACGCAGTGTTCTGCCCGCCAGAAAAGCTGGCAGCCTGGGAAGATGCGCTGCAAGCGCTGGCTGTTGACCCGGCGCGGCGCGGCAGACTGGCATCGCAGGCGCGCTCTGATGCACAGCGCTATTCATGGACGGAGAGGGCGAAGCGCATTCTGGATGGTTTCCCACGTTGAGAAGCAGAGGCTGTCTTTTGTGATGAAACAATCCATCTTCTTCATCGTTTTGTTGGCATTTGTTTTGCGCATGGGGTTAGGCATTACAGGCGCAATCTTGCTGCCGCAAGTTGGATACGATAGTAAACCACAGCAGGCCGGGTATCTATTGCTGGATGCGTACAAACGCGACGCGCAGGCCTGGGAACTGGCACAATCGGGCAAACCACTTTCAAACGCTTTTAACAGCAAGTATGCCTCGGATCAGTACGGCGGCCTGCTGTGGGTGAGCGCCTTTGCCTACCGATATATCCCGGCAGATGGACACCAACCGCTGCTGATCGTTTTCCTGGCCGCTTTAATCGGCGCACTGGGCAGCTGGTTTGTTTACCAGACTGGCAAACGATTGCTGGATGCAAAAAGCGCAATGCTGGCAGCACTTGTTTTTGCTCTTTTCCCAGAAGCCATTTTGCAGGGCGCAGCGCAAATGCGCGAACCTTTTTTAATGACTTTTGTAGTGATGGCTTTTTACGGAATGGTGGAGTGGAACGCGCCAGCCCCACGGGCACGCGCAGCCTGGCTCTGGACGATGCTTGGCCTGGCAGGGATGTACTTCATCTCACCGGGTATTGTGTTGGTGGCGCTGGTTGGCACGGCGGGCTGGATGTATTTTGGCGGCGTTGTACGAAAAATCCCCTGGCAGGCAGCGGCCATCGCGGCGGGCATCTTTATCATTGCGCTGCTTGCGCTGGCAACGAGTTGGGAAACCCTGGTGGCGGTCAAAGGCGGCGGGGTTCTGGGAATTCTGGGCAATTGGGCGCGCGGAACGGCCAAATGGAATTCCTATTTATTGGGACGCAGTTCTGGGATTGTACAACTGCTGTTCGAGGCACTGCCGGGCAGCCTGGCGATGCCTTTTGTGGCAGGTTACGGCATCCTGCAGCCGGTACTGCCTGCGGCGATCCTGGAACCATCGATCCCGTTCTGGCAAGTTCTGGGAATCATCCGTTCGTTGGGCTGGTATTTGCTGCTACCCTGGACGGCTTTTGCGCCATTTGCGGCGGAAGCGCTGCCCGGCGGAGCACGACGAAGACAGTGGCTGTGGTTAAACCTGATCGTTTGGGGCTGGATCGTGATCGCAGCGCTGCGCGGCGGGGGTGATCAGTGGGATAATCCGCGTTACAGGGTGATTCTGCTGGGTTGGATGGCGCTGGTGGCGGGTCTGGCGTTTGAAGGGTTGAAAACCGGAGCGGGGCGCTGGTTCTGGCGGATCGCGGCGGTGGAAGTCATCATCCTGCTGGTATTCGGGCACTGGTACATGTGGCGGTATCTCGGGTTTGGTTTTAACATTGGGATTCGCAACACGCTCGGCCTGGCAATGGGACTATCTATGCTGGTGGTGCTGGGAGATTGGCTGCGGCAACGAAGGCAGGCAAACTCAAAGAAAAGCCCCCCACCTCGGGTATAATTGATTGCCGTGCGAAAGCCAGGGCACTTGTAATTGAATTCTAGTAAGGAGAAAGTTTGATGACGACTGCTTTAATCACCGGTATCACCGGTCAGGATGGGTCTTATCTGGCAGAGCTTTTGCTCGCCAAGGATTATCAAGTTGTTGGAATGGTGCGGCGTTCAAGCACGGTGACGATGGAACGGCTGGAACACATCCAGGATGACATTATCATTACCCAGGGTGACCTGCACGATCAGTCCTCGATGGTGGCGTTGATTGAAGAATACAAACCGGATGAAGTCTATAACCTGGCGGCCCAGTCATTTGTGCCAACTTCCTGGAGCCAGCCTTTGCTGACCGCTGAAGCCACCGGCCTGGGGGTCACGCGCATTTTGGAAGCCATCCGACTGGTAGACCCTAAGATCAAGTTTTATCAGGCGTCCTCCAGCGAGATGTTCGGCAAGGTTATGGAAGTACCGCAAAAGGAAAGCACCCCTTTTTACCCGCGCTCACCGTATGGGGTGGCCAAGGTTTACGGACATTGGATCACCGTTAATTACCGCGAGTCATTTGATATCTTCGCCGCATCTGGCATCCTGTTCAACCACGAAAGCCCGCGGCGCGGGTTGGAGTTTGTGACGCGCAAGATTTCGCACACAGTTGCCAAAATCAAGCTGGGACAAGCCAAAGAACTGCGTTTGGGCAACCTGGAAGCACAGCGCGACTGGGGCTTTGCGGGTGACTATGTGGAAGCCATGTGGTTAATGCTGCAGCACAGCCACGCCGACAATTTTGTAATCGGAACGGGTGAGACGCACTCCGTACGTGAATTTTGTGATATTGCCTTTAAGTATGCCGGTTTGAATTATCAAGATTACGTCATTCAGGATCCGCGCTTCTACCGCCCCGCTGAAGTTGATTTGTTGATCTCGGACCCGGGCAAAGCCAGGAAAGAACTGGGCTGGGTTGCCAAAACCAGCCTGCAATCTCTGGCTGAGATGATGGTGGAAGCCGATTTACAGCGACTGACTAAAAAGTAATTCTCTTTTTTCCAGGGGAAGGATTGGCAGAACTTCAACCAGACAATCCTTTCCCCGGAATTTTCCCCCATGCGTACAGCCCGCACAATGTTCCGCTCCTTAACCAACTGGCAAGACCTGCCCGGTTGGTTAGCTTCGATTATCAGTGCGGGCGGAATAGCGGCCTACGCTGTAATGCTGTGGAACTTTGCCACCAGCCAGCTTTCAGTTTTGGATGAAGGTTTGTATCTTTACAAGGGCTGGCTGTTCAGCAGCGGGATTTACACGCCTTTTCAGGCTTACGGCGCGTGGACAAACCAGATGCCGCTGGCGTTTCTTATCCCCGGCTGGGCAGAGCAGTTGTTTGGCAGCGGCCTGCGTACCGGGCGCACGCTGGCGGTTGTATTTGGCGTGCTGATGCTGCTGGGTGTGTGGTTGACAGCCCGGCGGCTGGGTGGGCGCTGGATAGCGGCCGGCTGCGTGGCAGTTGTGGCACTTAACCCGGCAGCGGCACGCATGTACGCGATGGCCGCATCACAGGGGCTGGTGGCCTGCATGCTGGTGTGGACGTTTTTTTTCAGCCTGGGCCGGGAGCGCAAGAACTGGCAATTATTCATTGGCGGGCTGCTGGCGGGGGCCACCGTGATGGTGCGCATCAACCTGCTGCCTTTGCTGCCGCTACTGGGACTGTACGTTTACTGGACAGGCGGTCTGAAACCAGCGCTGTACTGGCTGGGCGGCAGCCTGCTGAGCTTTGGCGGAGTGCACCTGGCCTATTGGCCGAATATTCTCAAGTTGTGGGCCAAATGGCTGCCCCTGCCGTTTCTTAAGAACTGGTTCCCCCCGGCCAATATCCCCACGTGGAAACCTGATAACCCACTGCCTTTCCGGGTGGCAAGTTTTTTCCTGGCTTTTCGCTATCATTTCGCGGCGCTGGTTGGCGCACTGAGCGCCTGGATTTTTTGGCCCAGGCGGGAGCAGTTCGATGCGGACAAACGCAAAATTGCGATTTTTTTATCGATACTGCTGGCGGCCTTTTTTGGACTGCACGCCTGGGCCGCGCTGGGCAATGAATATTGTGTATTTTGTTTCCCAACCTACTCATCCTTTTACGTCAGCGCCGGGCTGCTGCTGGTTGCGGTGACGTTGCCCACGTGGAATCTCAGGCCGCCAGCCTGGCGCGCCTGGTTGGGAGGATTTTTGTTCCTGGGGCTGCTGGGCGGGATGGCTTACAGCGCTGAAGATGCTGCGAGCCAAATGCTGGGTACGCTATTCTACAAACGCCTGTTATCCACCCCCATACCCGGGCTGCGCGGCGCGCAGATTTGGCAGGTGCTCTCCAATAAATTCCAGCTGGAATACAAGTTGATTTATGACGGCTTTCACACCTGGCTGCCGGTGGGGGTTGTGCTGGTCTTTGGGCTGACGCTGCTGGCAGGCATCAAAATCTGGCAAACCAGAAAAACTGGCGCGCCAGCGGCCCAAAAGACGCAGGCCTGGGCGCAAAGCATTTTGATCATCACGCTGCTGGGCAGCATTTTGTCACCTGCGCCGGTTCTGGCGGGCGATTACAACACGTATGACTGCGGGACAGATGTCATCGCTGGCTACGAAGCAGCCGGGGCGCTGCTGGCAAAGAACATTCCACAGAATGCCAGCGTTTATTGGGCTGGATATTCCCCGGTTATCCTGAGTTATTTGCCAGCATTGAAAATTTATCCGGCTCAATTGCACGGGGCATATTCGTTTAGAATTAGCACGGATGATGACGCGCTGCTTAAATACGGTTGGTGGAATGAGTCGTTGGCCGAAAAATGGCTGAATGAAGCTGATTATGTGCTGGCCGAACAAAGCAACGTGGGCAAAGGAGACTGGCTTTATGGAAAGCTGGACGCCTTTGAGCTTGTAACCAGCACTCAACCCCTGAAATGCACAGGAAGCCCGGATGGGCGCGAAAGTGACTCACGCACAGGCATGCTGCTTTATCGGAGAAAATAAATGGATCTGTCAATTGTAGTTCCGGTGTATAACGAAGTAGACAGCCTGCCTCTTTTGCAACAGGCACTGCACACAGCATTGAAGGACATTCAACGTGAATGGGAAGTCATTTATGTAGACGACGGCTCACGTGACGGCAGCGTTAAGCTATTGGATGAAATCGCCGCGGAAGATGCAGAACACGTGGTTGTGGTGGAATTTCGGCGCAATTTTGGACAGACAACGGCTATCGCCGCAGGGATTGACCAGGCGCGGGGTGATGTGATCATATTCCTGGATGCCGACCTGCAAAACGATCCGGCAGACATTCCGATGATCCTGCAAAAGCTGGATGAAGGCTACGATGTGGTTTCAGGCTGGCGCAAGGAGCGCGAAGATAACGCCCTGACGCGCAACCTGCCCTCGCACATGGCAAACTGGTTGATTTCCAACGTGACAGGGGTACACCTGCACGATTACGGCTGTACACTAAAAGCCTACCGGCGCGAAGTCATCACGGGTTTCAAGCTGTATGGCGAGATGCACCGCTTCATACCGGTTTACGCCAACTCAGTTGGCGCAAAACTGCTGGAAGTGCCGGTACGCCACCACGCCCGCAAATATGGCAAAAGCAAATATGGACTGGAGCGAACCCTTAAAGTGGTGCTGGATTTGATGGCCGTGCAATTCCTGACGCGCGCAGCCAACAAACCGATTTACCTGTTTGGCGGCGCCGGGATTGGGCTGTTTTCCCTGGGTGTACTGGGGATGCTGTTCCTGTTCATACGCAAGCTGCTGATCCAAATTGATATTTTGACTTCGCCAATCTTTATTATTTCGGTGATGGCCGCCATGATCGGTTTCCAATCGATTTTAATGGGCCTGATTGCAGAGTTACTGGTGCGCACCTACCATGAGTCGCAGCAAAAGCCGACCTACACGGTGCGCAAGGTGCTGCGGCACAACCAGGAAGTAAAATGAAAACCTGGCTTAAAGCCAACCGGCAACTTCTGCTGCGCGGCGGAGGCACACTGCTGGCGATTGGACTGCTTATCAGCCTGCTGTATCAAGGCGGCTGGCAGGATATCCTGGCGGCGCTCAAACGCATCTCGTTCTGGCACCTGGCAATTGCCTTTGGCTGCGTGCTCATTTCGCGCCTGTTTGTGACTGCGCGCTGGTATGTTCTGCTGCGTTCGGGAGGCGTCAACATACCTTTCAAAGATGCCGCCTCGCTGGTTTTTACCGGGCTGTTTGCCAATAATTTCCTGCCCACCACCATTGGCGGGGATGTGGTGCGGTTGGCCGGGGCGATCCAACTGGGTCACGACCGGGCAATATGCCTGGCATCCATCGCTGCAGACCGGGTGATCAACATGATCGGCATGTCGCTGGCGGCGCCGCTGGGATTGTGGCAGCTTCAGGCGGGTGCCTTGCAATCGCTGGCGCTGGCCGGATTATGGAAAAAAGGCTGGGGCTTCGCGCAACGAACACTGGCATCCTTTACCATCTGGCTTAAGCAACCATCAGCCCTGCTGGCAGCACTGGGGCTGGCAATGCTGCACATGGTTTTTTCTTCAACGGCAAATTATGTTCTCATCCAGGGGCTGGGTGAATCGCTGGCGCTGTGGAAGGTGATCGGGCTGTTCAGCCTGGCGTATTTCGTCTCACTGGCACCGATTTCAATCAACGGCTATGGGGTGCAGGAATTGACTGTCACCTTTTTACTCTCGCAGTTTGGCGGCGTGAGTGTGGCAGTCAGCGCCACAGTGGCGGTGCTGCACCGCTTGTTGATGATGCTGGTGAGCCTGCCCGGTGCAATCAGCCTGCCGGGCGTGATGGCATCCATCGACCACCCGTCAAATCATTCACAGACTGAAAAACTATGAAAAAAGTCACGACCGCCACGTTCTGGCAAACCACATTTGCGCTCACCTTCCTGGTTAACCTGGTAATTTTGATCTGGTCGATTTCGCGCTGGATCGAATTGAAGGTAGTGATGTGGCGCTCGGTGTGGGCATTTCCGCTGGTCTTCTACCTGGCAGCGCTGGCGGGGTGCGTGTGGCTTTTCTGGTGGGTACGCAGCGAAAAAGGTTTGACAGGCGGGCAGGAAAGCAAAGCCGGGCGATTGCAAAAGGCGTTGGAACTGGAAGGATTAACGGACCCGGCCTGGAGAACAGCCGGAGCGGTAATCTTTAGCGGCATATTGCTGTTAATCCCTTATTTAAAATTTACATTCCGAATCGGCGAAGTCGTTAAAAAATCAACACAAGACCCGATTCTGACCACGATCGTCTTTTATTGGCTGGTATGGTGGTTGGTGTTGTTGGCGGCTGGTGCGCTTAAGGTGGCCTTCAAAAGCAGCTGGGCAGGCGGGTTTGCAGCGGCAGCCGTAGTGCTGAGCCTGGCCTATGAAGTTTTCGTGCGGCTGCACCTGGTAACTACCTATCCATTTTCAATGGGCTGGTCAGAGTCGAGCCGCTTTTATTACGCTTCACTGTATTTTGCGCAATCGATCTACGGCATGCAGACAGCGCTTTCATCCCTGCACCCCAGCCGCTACCTGCTGCAGTCGCTGCCATTTTTAGCCCCGGGGTTGGGACTGACTGCCAGCCGGGCCTGGCAGTTTTTACTCTGGATGATGTTGACAGGGATAAGCGCGGGCGCGCTGGCCTGGCGGGCCTTCCCAGGCAAGAAATTTGGAAAATGGTCTGGACTGCGGGCATTGTGCGCGGCGTGGATCTTCCTGTTTTTGCTGCGTGTGGGCGTGTACTACCACCTGGAAGTGATGATCTTTGTGCCAATCCTGTTCGTTTCGGCACGCCATCCCTGGCGCTCGCTGGCCGCGGTGATCTTCGCCTCGGCCTGGGCGGGCATCAGCCGGGTAAACTGGTTCCCCGTTCCCGCAATGCTGGCAATCGCCATCTACTTGCTGGAAGAACCGGCGGCCTCCGCAAAAAACCTGTGGCGCTACCTGGCACAACCAGCGGCATGGACGGTGGTAGGGCTGGCCTCGGCGCTGGCAGCACAGGCTGCTTATATCCCGCTGTCCGGCAATGCCGGAAACGCGCGGGCTTTCGCTTCCAGCTTTTTTTCCGAACTACTCTGGTACCGACTGTGGCCCAACGACTCTTACACGCTGGGGATTGTCCCGGCGATTCTGATCGTCAGCGGGCCGCTGGTGGTGACGATGCTGATGGCAACCCGGGAAGCGCGCACACGGCTGCACCCTGTGCGCTGGCTGGGGTTGTGGGCAATGTTAGGCGTGCTGTTTGCCGGTGGACTGGTGGTGAGCGTCAAAATCGGCGGCGGCGGCGACCTGCACAATGTGGATGCCTACTCGGCACTGATCGTGATACTGGCGGCCTTTTTTCTGGGCGGGCAAGTGCGCGGAGAAAACGGGCAGCCAGAGCAGATTGCACTGCCCTGGCCGGTGGCCGCAGCGGCTTTACTGACACCGCTGCTTTTTCTGATCCCGCTGCTTTCTCCAATGCAAAAATACAATCGGGATGTTAACCAGCAAGCCCTGGAGCAATTAAAGGGATTGGCCGAGCAAGCCGGTCAGCACGGCCCGGTGCTGTTCATCAACGAGCGCCACCTGTTAACCTTTGGCCAAATCAAGCTGCCGCTGGTGCCAGAATATGAGGCGGTGACACTGATGGAAATGGCCATGTCGAACAACCAGGCCACACTACAGCAATTTACCAACGATCTCAAGCGTCAGCGCTTTGCTGGCATCGTCACAGGCAAGCAGAACGTGGGCATCAAAGAAGGAGGCTCCTTTGCGGAAGAAAACAACACCTGGAATTTGCGGGTTTCGCCGTACATCCTGTGTTATTACGAGCCGGTGATGATCAGCAACGGGCCGGATACATTCACCTATATCGAAGCGGATGACAGCCGCATCGAATTTTATATTCCGCGCAGCACGCCGCTTGGCGCACAAGGCACACAAACCCTGGGCATACAGGGAATTTGCCCGTAAACAACAGGGCCAGGCAGGATCACTTTGAAGCGACCCAACTTTTTTATTTCCGGCGCACCGCGCTGCGGCACGACTGCGCTGTACACCTATCTTTCAGAACACCCGCAAATTTTTATGTCGGGTGTAAAAGAACTTAATTACTTTGCAACTGATTTCCCGAACGTACAAAAAATAACCTTCAAATCGGTGGAAGATTATGACAGAGTATTCGCCAACGCCGGGACACAACACCTGGGGGTTGGCGAGGCATCGCCGTTCTACTTGTTCTCAAAGGTGGCGTTTAAGAATATGGCGACTTATGATTCCAACGCAAAGGCGATCCTGACACTGCGCCACCCGGTGGAATTCATTGAGTCTTATCACCGTTTAAACCTGAGCTTATTGCGAGAGGACGAGCCAGACCTGGCGAAGGCCTGGGATTTGCAGGAAGCGCGCAAGCAGGGGAAGAATATCCCGGCCAGCGCGCGGCAGGCCGAACTGCTGATGTATGGCGAACTGGGTCAGTTTGGGCAGTATGTTGAGAAAATGTTGACAGTCTTGCCGCGCGAACAGGTAAAAATCTTTTTATTCGATGATCTAAGGTCCAGCCCCAGGGATGTTTATGAGCAGACGCTAGCCTTCATCGGCGTGCCATCGGATGGACGAAAAGACTTTCCACTGATCAATGCCAATTTTGCGAACAGGTCAAAAATAATGGCGCGTCTGTTCCACCCACCCCAACCGGTTTACCGGGCTTTTGTGAAACTCATCGGGCTGTTTGGGCCGGGTTTTATGGAAAAGGTTTCGATTTTCTACAACCGCCTTGAAAAACTAAACACAACGCGCACAACGCGCACAACGCTGGACCCGGCTCTGCGCGCGCGCATGCTGGAGCACTTCAGCCCGGATATTGAAAAACTGGCCGGGTTGATCGGGCGCGACCTGTCCGGCTGGCTGGCAGGGTAGTGAGCCGCGCATGAAAGGAAAACCAACCCGGTTGCACTGGGCGACTGCGCTGCGCTGGGGCGGAACGCTGATCAGCAGCGCGCTGTTTATCTGGCTGATTGCGCGTCAGAATTGGAATATCGTACTGGATAAAGCCTCGGGCATCGCCCCGTGGGCCATATTACTGGCAATCGTTTTTATCCTTTCATCCTACGGGTTCAACACCCTGCGCTGGTGCCTGCTGCTATGGACGCAAGGGGTAAAAATCTCATTCTGGCGGGCGTACCGCATCAGTTGGGCAGGGAATTTCGCATCGAACTTCCTGCCATCCACGATTGGCGGGGACGGCTTTCGAATGCTGGCGGTGTATCCATTCACAGGGAGCAAGAGCCTGGCAATTGGCTCGGTGGCGCTGGACAGGATCATCAATATGAGCGCCTGGATCTGCCTGGTGCCCGCGCCGTTGATCATTTTTGGCGCTTCGCTGCAAGCGCTGATGGAAAGACTTTTCAGCGCCATATCTGGGGCAGCTTTTGCCGCAGCGGCTGTGCCCGCCCCACTGCAAAGACTAATTCAAAAATATTTTCCCAAAGTCGTGGCCGCGGCTCAGTTGTGGTACTCAAAACCACAGGCATTTTTATACGCCTTCCTGGCGGCCTGGCCTTCCAACCTGCTGCCGATAGCCGTGACCTGGCTGATCGCGCGACAGTTGGGCATTAATGTAAGTTACTGGCAGGTGATGGGCGTGCAAACCGTGGCGTATTTCCTGTCTGTACTGCCGATCTCGGTGAACGGCTACGGGCTGCGCGAAGCAGTCTTTACCACGCTGTACTCCGCGCTGGGCGCCAGCCTGGAACAGGCCTCGACCCTGGCACTTGTGACACGTTTTATCATCATCGTGAGTACGATCCCCGGCGCGTTCTGGCTGTCTTCAGCCGTCACTGAAAATTTCACCAGCGACGAAACCGGCACAGGAAACCAGGCCTGAGATGCGTATCCTGGTGCTGAGCCATGAATTTCCGCCTGTGGGCGGCGGCGGCGGACGCGTGGCGCAGGATATTGCCATCGGACTGGCTGCGCGCGGATATGAAATCCGCGTGCTGACCGCACACCTGGACGGGCTGGCGCTGGTGGAAGATGTAGCCGGGGTACGCGTGGAACGCTTACCATCCGGTCGAAAAAGCGCTTTCCGGGCGGGGCTGGCGGAAATGATGAGTTACAACTGGCAAGCCTTTCAGGCCGGGAGGAAACTGCTGCGTACCTGGAAACCGGATGTGATCCACGCACACTTTGCGGTGCCAGCTGGCGCGGCGGCGTTTGCGCTCTCGCGGCTGGATGGAGTGCCGTACGTTCTGACGGTGCATCTCGGAGATGTGCCTGGCGCTGTGCCTGAAAAAACCGACCGCTGGTTTAAGTGGATCCAGCCCTTCACACCGCCCATCTGGCAAGGCGCAACCAGGGTAGTGGCGGTCAGCGAATTTACCCGGCACATGGCCCGGCAGCATTACAACGTCCCGATGCAGGTCATTCCAAACGGAGTGGAACTTTCGGCCCTGCCTGCGCACATCTCCGGCGAAGGCGGAGCCCCCAGGGTTGTTTTCGCAGGGCGCTTTATGGAGCAAAAGAATCCGGCGCACCTGGTACAGGCGCTGACGCAACTGCAAGAACTTTCCTGGGAGTGCGCCATGTTAGGCGACGGACCTCTATTGGAGGATGTGCGTAAAACTGTGCGGGGCGCAGGGCTGGATGAACGCATCCGGCTGCCAGGCTGGGTAACTCCCGAACAGGTTTTGAATGAGTTTGCTCACAGCGACCTGCTGGTGCTGCCTTCGCGCTCCGAGGGATTGTCGGTGGTTGGGGTGCAGGCGCTGGGCATGGGACTGGCGATGGTGTTGAGCGATGCGGGCGGTAACCTGGAACTGGTGCGCCCCGGCGAAAACGGCTTTTTATTCCCAGTTGGCAACGTGCAGGCGCTCACCAGCCAGCTTAAATGCCTGCTTGAAAACCCATCCATGCTACAATCAGCCCAGATCAAAAGCAGCGAAATGGCAAAGCAATATGATTTACCGTCCATCATTTCGGACTATGAAAAGCTGTTCTCCAACCTGACATCCGGCGCGGGCGCGCTGGACCACCCACAATCCTCCTGACCCATGTATCTTTTTAGCGAACTTAATCTGCTGCCCCTGCTTTTACTGCTGGCCATCTGGACGCTAGGCGGCTGGTTAATGACCGCGCGTGTTATTGGCCTGCCAGCGCACGAACGGGGATTAGTGAGCCTGGGACTAGGCTTGCTGATTGGAACCTGGCTGGCTAACTGGCTGGCGCGCTTTCTCCCTGTCACGATCGCTTTCTGGAGTGCGGCCCTGCTGACGGTTGTGCTGGGGGCGGCGCTGGCCTGGCCGTTCAAAACCAACCCTGCTGAACCGGAACAAATAAAGAGCCGCCCACCCTACGGTCAATGGCTTTTGTTCCTGGCCTTTGTGATCATGTTTACGCTGATCGGACGAGGTTTTGGCTTTTTTGATGATCACCAAAACCTGCCGCCCGTTTCGATCATGGCGACAGGCGATATTCCACCGCATTTTGCCTATAATCCCAGTTTAAATTTCGGCTACCATTATTTTCTGCTACTGGTTGCCTCCCAATTTGTGCGGGTGGCGGGCGCAGGCCCATGGACAGCCTTAGATCTGGCACGCGGGCTGACCCTGGCGCTGACCCTGGCCTACGGCGGCTTTTTGGCCCTGCGGTTGACCAAAAGCCGAACGGCGCAGGCATTTTCGATGGTGTTCATGGCTTTCGCGGGTGGAGCGCGCTGGCTGTTTCTGCTGCTGCCGCTGGCTTTGCAAAAGCAGCTTTCTAGCAGTGTGCAGTTGATCGGGTCTGGAGCGGATACAGGCCCCAACCTGATCACGGCCATTTACAAATACTGGAAAATCGAGGGGCTGGGCCCGCTGCCCTTCCCGTTTCTGTACGGTTCCGGGCTGGACCCATCTTTCAGTATGTTCCACAACGGCTGGGGAACGAGTGCAATCAGCATCGTCCTGCTGTTGATTTTGCTGGCGGGTGTACGCAAGGATTGGCGCGCCAACATCCCGGTGGTAATTCTGCTGGCAAGCACGGCGCTGGCCAATGAGGTCACCTTTGCCTTCCTTTACCTGGGACTGGCCTTCGCTGCACTGGCCTGGATTGTCCAGAAGCGCAGCTTGCGCCTGCCGCGTTCGCTGTGGGTATGGGTGGGATTAATGTTCATCGGCGGCGTGCTGGCGCTGATCCAGGGCGGCATGTTCACAGAGATAGCGCGCGGCTGGGTAACGAAACAGGCCGCTGGCGGGGGCAGCACGTACTTCAAGGTGGGGTTCGCGCTGAGCCTGCCAACGGTTCTCTCGGCGCATCTCGGTTATCTTTCATTGCTCAACCCCTTGCAGTGGGTGGCGATCCTGGGCGAAACCGGGCTGGCGGTCTTTGCGCTGCCGTGGGTGCTCAAACAACTGCCCGGCCTGAGCCGCGATGAAAACTGGCTGGAAGCAGCCTGGGTTGGCTCGGTCATCGTAAGCCTGCTGATGGTGTTTGTGGAATACACCGGTAACGCCGGGCCAACCGCGGCTTCGCGCATGCAAGCGCACTTTCTGAGTGTGGTTAAAATCTATGCCGTACCGCTGCTGTGGATGTGGGCAGCTCAGCACGGCGAAAAGGTGAAAACAGCGCTGTTGGCCTGGGGACTGGCGGCCATCTTCAGCGGCATCTCGCTTTTTAGCCTGCAAATGGCGGCCATGCCCAACCCGGTCTACGCCATTTTTCTGGACCCGCTTGACGCGCAGATGTTCACTCGCCACTGGGACCGGCTGCTGCCGGGAACGATGGTCTATGACCCGGTTTATCCGCGCTCAGCGACGATTTTTGGTCGTCCAATCCGCTCATCCAAAACAATGGGCGAGACCCTGCCAGAATGGAACAGCCTGCTGGAAAATCCTGACCCTTACCGCCTGAAAGCCGCCGGGTATGATTACCTGTATGTTGACTTGAAATATCTTAACAAATATACGGGTGTGGTCCAGCTTGAATCGCAAAGCTGCGTACACCTGATTGACCTGCTGGAGGATAAAAACGGCGCGAAAGTTGTGGATGCGCGTTATCTCTTCCAGGTGACTGACTGCAAGTAAGCAAAGCCATGTCGACCAAGACCAAAGCCCAAACCGAAGCCGGGGCTAATTCGCCCCAAACACAGACCGGGACTATTCCGCCCAGGGTATTCTGGCAGCTGGTGCTGGCTGTCACGGGCCCGCTGGCGCTGATGGCGGCGCGGGATGCGCTGGCGCTGACGCGCAAGCTGGGGATTGACCCATTACACAGTAAGACCTGGCTGGCGCTGCTGGGTGCAATGCTCCTTTTGGGAGCAGCCTGCCTGCTGGCGCTGGCAATTTCGTTGCCCGCACGGCGCGGCATTTCCCCGAATCCAGTGTTGGAGCGCGTACAGGGTATGCTGGCAGGTTTAGACAGGCTGCGCTGGTTGGGCTGGCTGATGCTGCTGATCGGACTGGCAGTATATCCGGTTTGCCTGCTGCATCCTTATTACGGAGATTTGCTGTACAAACAGCCCTGGCTGCGCGGGTTCATCTTCTGGATGACGGCCCTATTTTGCGCGCAGGGGCTCAGACTGGCATTCTGGCGCAAATCACAGGCATCCGCGCTGTTGATCGCAATCCTGCTGCAAAGCTTGTTGACCAGGGTGGCATTGTATTTGCCAGACATCAGCAACTTTCCTTTTGCAATGGGCTGGTCTGAAACAAGCCGCTTTTATTACCCGGCATTGTTTCTGAGCCAGAAAATTTTTGGGACAAGCTTCTCCTGGCCGATTCTGCACCCATCACTGCACTTTTTGCTCAGCGCACCCTATCTATTCAATGCGCCGCTGTGGGTCCACCGTGTGTGGCAGGTGACGCTGCGCTGCGCAGTGCTGGGGCTGATGGCCCCGGCGCTGCTCTCAAGGTTAAAAATCGAGGCGCGCAGCACACGCTGGCTGGCCGGGGTGTGGATTTTCGTTTATCTTTTGACACTGCCGTTGTACCTGCACCTGGCGGTGCCGGCTTTGATCATGCTGTGGGGTTTTTCGACAAAGGAAAAAGACCAGACGAGGGTGTGGGTCTGCCTGGTGCTGGCATCGATCTGGGCCGGAGTGAGCCGCTTGAACTGGTACCCAATGCCGGGCATCCTGGCTGCGACACTCTATGCGCTGGAAACGCCGGTGGATAAGAAAGGCTGGCGCTATCTTTTGAAACCCGGCCTGTGGTTCCTGGCGGGCAGCGGAATAGCATTTCTCACGATGCAGGTTTACATCTGGCTTTCAGGTCTGAGTAACCCGGCCGATTTTTATACCAGCCTGAGCTCAAACATGCTGTGGTACCGCCTGCTGCCGAATGAGTCCTACTGGCTGGGCGTGCTGCCGGGGATCTTGATTTTCAGCATGCCGTTGTGGCTGGGATGGGGGTTGGCCGCGAAACAGCAGGGATGGGGCCGGAAATTATGCCCCCACGCGCTGCGCACGGGCATACTGCTGGCGGCACTGCTGGCGCTGTTCATTGGGGGACTGTTGGTGAGCATGAAAATCGGCGGCGGGGCAGACATTCACAACATGGACGCTTACACTGTGCTGCTGCTTGTGATCTTTGCCTATGTGTATTTCGGCAAGGTCGGCCCGGAGACTGCGCAAACTGCGTCAGTCCCGCAGATGTTGAGCAGACGCGAGCTGATTGCCAAAACAGGTAGCCTGGTGCTGCTGGTGCTGGTTCCGGCCTGGTTTGCGGTACAGGGAACCGCGGCAGTGTGGCAATATGAACCGGCCCAATCGCAAAACACGTTAACAGCTTTGCAACAAAAGGTGGATGCGGTCAACGCACAGGGCGGGCAGGTATTGTTCATCACCCAGCGGCACCTGATCTCAATGCACATGCTCAAGAATGTGACACTGGTGCCGGAATTTGAGCGCGAGGAATTGATGGAAATGGCGATGGCGCAAAACGAGGCGTACCTGCAAGTCTTTCGCCGCGATATGGAAACACAGCGCTTCGCCGCGATCATCGTTGACCCGCTGCGGTTTAACTATTACGGCGAGCAGGATGCGATGGGAGCGGAAAACAACGCCTGGACGCGCTTCATCGCCAAGCGCATCCTGTGCAGTTATAAGCAAGAGGCGGTCTTCCCCAACGACCGCATCGCCATTTATGTGCCGCAGGTGGGCGAGAAAAAGTGTCCGTGAGCAGCCAAAGCTTGATAATTTGAGCGGCTGAGGGGCAACGATTGGATATCAGTATTAACGGAGAGTTGTAAAACATGGAAAATATCAAACCATTCGAAGTCATTGCGTCACGCTTTCATATTTCGGC
>Ga0105047_10001301_pt1 | contig 44479 bp, 42 predicted proteins | sample MAT04_FD_78384 | JGI IMG/M metagenome (GOLD analysis project Ga0105047, IMG submission 78384) | Freshwater microbial communities from Lake Fryxell liftoff mats and glacier meltwater in Antarctica - MAT-04 (megahit assembly) | ecosystem: Environmental > Aquatic > Freshwater > Ice > Liftoff... | reverse complement strand
CGGCACGTCCGCCTCCTCGATGCCGATGCGCGCGCGCCGGGCCGCCGACGCCAGCCACCCCAATTCCAAACTGCTCCGTAGTTCGCCGGGGCCGTCGATCGGCTGCTCGATGGTATAACCAAGATAGGTCACCACAGCGCCATCGGCCTCGGCGCCAAAGACGGCCGCCAACTCGGCCCAGGCGTCGACGATCACCAACGTAAAGTGCCCGCCGGCATAGAGCACCAGCGGCGGCGCGCCGGCAAAGAGGTGCCGGCCCGTCTGCACCGGCGGCGCAAAGCCGGTCAACCAAGTCACACTGTGCGGATGGGCAAACACGGCGATATCGATGCCGCGCGCCCGCAATAGCGCGCGTGTCTGTGCACGTTGCTCGTGATGCATGAACCCCTCATCATTCGGTGGCCGCCGCCTGGCAACGAACCGTGATTCCGCCAGGCGGCGGTGAATTCTCGCTGCTCTCGATTATACCGCAACCCGGCGGCATTTGGTGTACAATAGATGGATGTTTGACCTCATCATCCGCAATGGCGCCGTCGTGGATGGCCAAAAAACAGCCCGGTACCCGGCCGACATTGGCGTGCGCGGGGATCGCATCGCTGCGATCGGCAACCTCAGTGCCGCCGAAGCCGCCACGGTCATCGACGCCACCGACCAGATTGTCGCGCCCGGCTTTATCGACGTGCATACGCATTCGGACGCGGTGCTCCTTTCGACGCCGCACTTGGTGTCGAAGACGACCCAGGGCTTCACGACCGAGTTCTTGATGCTCGACGGGATTTCCTACGCGCCGGTCAACCGCCACACGGTGCATGGCTGGATCCAATACCTGCGCCCGCTGGACGGCTTGCGCTTCGAGCAGTACAGCGGCTGGGAGACCATCGGCCAGTATATGGCGCTGCTGCACGGGCGCACGGCGCAAAACGTGGCCGCCTTTGTCCCCTATGGCAACGTGCGCACGTTGACGTTGGGCTTTGGCGAACGCCATCCCAACGACTACCAGTTGGTGGAACTCGAAGAATCGGTGAGACAGGGCATGGCGGACGGCGCCGCCGGCCTCTCGACAGGGTTGGACTACGTGGATCAATGCTTCGCCACGACGGAGGAGTTGGTCGCCGCCAGCAACGGCATGCGCACCCAACAAGGGGTCTACGTGACGCACGTGCGCTATGCGCGCGGCACGCTGGAAGGCGTGCGCGAAGCAGTGGAAATCGGGCGGCGCGCCGGCGTCCCCGTCCACATTTCGCATCTGAAGGGCGCCACCGAAGCCGAAGCCGACGCGCTGATCGACTACATCGACCTGGTCGCCATCAACGAGGTAGACTTCTCGTTTGACGTCTATCCATACATGTCGTCCTCCACCATGCTGCAATATATGCTGCCGCTGGAGTTTTGGACCGACGGCGTGCTCGCCGGCTATGGCAAGCTGGCCGACCCGGTGCTGCGCGACCGCTTTCAGCGCCGTCTCGAGCGCACCGACCTGGCGGCCATCACGATTGCCTGGGTGGCCAGCCGCCACAACAGCGACTACCACGGATCCACGCTGGCCGAATATGTGGCCGCCATCGGTCGCCGCGCCGCCGATGCGCTGTGCGATCTGTTGATCGAAGAAGGCATGGCCGTGCTGCTGGTCTTCCATCGCGAGGAAAACGGGCTTGAAGCCGCCTTTTTGGAACACCCCTGCTACATGATGGGCACCGACGGGATTTTCTTCAACGACGGCATGATCCACCCGCGCCAGTACGGATCGGCGGCGCGTTTGCTCGGCCATTATGGGCGGCGCAAGCGTCTGTTCTCGGTGGAAGATGCGGTCTATAAGTTGAGCGGGTTCCCGGCCGCACGCTTCAAGCTGCGCAGCCGCGGCGCCATCCGCACGGGCTATTATGCCGACCTCGTGGTCTTTGACGCCGACACGGTGATCGACCGCGCCACCTTCGACCACCCGCACCGGCTGGCGCAAGGCGTGTCGCATGTCCTTGTCAACGGCAAACCCATCATCTTTGACGGCGAACCCGTCCCTGGCGTGCTGCCGGGACGTTACTTACAATTTGGGCGTGAATAATTAACGAAGGAAGCAGAAATGACAAAGCGCGCGTTGCTGGTCTGGGGCGGTTGGGAAGGTCATGAGCCGTTTCAATGTGTACAAGTCTTTGCCCCCTTGCTCGAACAGGCTGGGATTCAAGTCGACATTGTAGACACGCTGGACGTCTATCTAGACGCTGCTCGTCTGCAGGCGTACGACCTGATCTCCCAGGTCGTCACGATGAGTACGATCACCCCCGAACAGGAAAAAGGGCTGCTCGACGCCGTGGAGAGCGGCGTGGGCTTTGCCGGCTGGCACGGCGGCATGGCCGACGCCTTCCGCAACAACACCGCCTATCAGTTCATGGTCGGCGGCCAATGGGTCGCCCATCCCGGCAATATCATCGACTATACGGTCAACATCATCGACCACGCCGACCCGATCATGGCCGGTCTCGCCGACTTCGCCATGCACTCGGAGCAGTACTACATGCATGTGGACCCGGCCAACCAGGTCTTGGCGACCACAACGTTTGGCGGCACCTACTGCGCATGGATCGATGGCGTCGTGATGCCCGTCGTGTGGAAACGCCGCTATGGCCAGGGCCGTGTCTTCTATTCGTCGCTGGGACATGTGGCGGCCGATTTCAACGTGCCGGAAGCCAAAGAGATCATGCGGCGCGGGCTGCTGTGGGCCGCCCGCTGACCGCACCCGTCGCCCGGCAATGACAGGACGGGGTGCGCCCCGCCCGGTCATTGCCAGCCGGGCACGCAGGGAGGTGCGACGCACCTCCCTGCCGCTGAATTCAACCGCCGATTGCGGCCAATTCCGGCGCGTGCATCTGCACCTTCTTGAGCGCCGTCACGACATCATCCACCCCCTGCTTGCCCGCGCGGAAGAGCGCTTCACCCAACCAGATAGCTTCGTGCTGGGAGAGACGTTCGGCCGTCGCAAAGTACATTTCCTCCATCCGGAAGTGCTCTGGGAACGCAGTGGGTACCGGCAGCCTGGAGAGTTGCGGCTGAAACAAGGCATAGCGGTTCATGGGCGAATAGCTGGTTCCGCAGGGGATGCCCTCGGCGTGTAACGCCTGGCATACGGCCGCGTGCGCGGCGCCGAAGCGCTGCGGCTCGATGGCGAACACGTAACAATAGACAGAGCGCGCCGTATTGGGCGGATCCTGGCGCAGGACGCGCACGCCGGGAACCTCGCTCAATGCTTCGTCCATGTAGCCGGCCATTTCTTCGCGTGCCTTGAATTGTGCGGGAAAGCGTTCCAGCGCCACAACGCCCAAGGCGGCCTGTATCTCCGTCATACGGAAATTGGCGCCATAGGTGAAGTGCTCTTCATTCGCATCCCTGGCACGGCCACAGTCAATGATGCTGGACGCGCGTTCGGCCAGTGCCGCCGTGCGACAGAGCAAAACACCGCCTTCGCCGGTGGTCAATGTTTTCGAGGATTGTAGACTGAAAGAACCAAAGTGGCCGATGGTCCCGGCCCCCCGCCCGCGCCACCTGGCGCCATGCGCGTGGGCGCAGTCTTCGATCACAATCAGGTGATTGCGCTCGGCAATTGCCATAATTGCGTCCATGTCAGTCATGTGGGCCGCCACATGGACGACGATGATGGCTTTGGTGCGCGGCGTGATGGCGGCTTCGACGGCTATGGGGTCGATACCGTTCATCATCGGCACGGCATAACCGCCGCCTTGCATTTCTTCAAAGTCACGCGCAAACTTCTGTGTCGTCGGGCCAGGAAAGGGGAATCCGCCCCAGTTCCCGGATTGAACGACTGTGCTGACGGCGTCAACGTCACGCTGATCGTGCACCGGCCACGCCGGCCACCCTTCACTGCGCACAGGTTGACCGCCCAATTGAGCAAGCTGAGACGACTTGTCCATGATTGTTCCCTTTTGTACAGACTATTGGCCCAGACGCGTTCTGAGCATCTCCATCATGCAGCGGTTGATCTCCCACAGGTCGCCGATGGGCTGGCGCGTATCAGGTTATAGCCCGCTCGCCCTGAGCGCGCCGAACAAGCAGTCGCCCCAGATTCACGCCGTGTCCTGCACTGGGTTATAATCAATCAATAAGGCGTTGACCCAAGTGCAGGGCGACGACATCACCTTCAAATACGAGCAAGGATCGGTGCGGTATGATGAAAGGCCGGACTTATGCGCTGGCGCTGGCGATCTTGTTGGGCGCCACACTCCTGGGAGGCAGGGCACAGGCTCAACAGTCTGTCGTTCGTGCCGTGTTGTTCTACTCGCCCACCTGTAGCCACTGCCATTATGTGATCACTGAAGTTCTGCCACCGCTTGCCGAGCAATACGGCGCGCAGCTTCAAATCGTCGGGATTGACATTAGCAATCCTGCCGGTCAGGCGCTGTATCAGGGAGCAATCGAGCACTTTAACATTGCAGATGCGCAGCGGGGCGTGCCGACACTGATCGTTGGTACAACCGTGTTAGTCGGCTCGTCGGAAATTCCAGCGCAATTCCCGGGCATAATCGCGCAATCCTTGACAGCGGGCGGTGTGCAATGGCCCGAGATTCCCGGCCTCACGGAAGCGCTGGCCACGAGCGAGCCAACCCCGCCTTCCACGTTGACGGCATCCGCCGAACAAACCTCGGCTCCGACAACCGGCGCTCCCGCGAGCGCGCTTTCCCAAAGCGAGCCTGAACCGGCTACGCTCACCAACGATGTCCTTGAACAGCCAAAGGCGAACCTGATTGCGCCCAATGCGGCCGCCGTACTGGGGAGTGTGCCGCTGACCGAGACGCTCATGAGCAAGCTAGGCCGTGATCCGGTGGGGAATACCTTGGCGGTACTCCTGCTGCTCGGTATGTTGGCCGTGCTTGTGTTTGCGGTCATACGCATCGTGCGAGCTTGGGCAGGGGGAGTGCGGGTCTTGGCTTTAAGCCAGGCAGCCGGATGGCGCCATTGGGCGATACTGGGGGTGGGTCTCATCGGCTTGGGTGTTTCGATCTACATGGCATTCATCGAAACCACGCGCACTGCGGCAATCTGCGGCCCCGTCGGCGACTGCAACACAGTCCAACAAAGCGAATATGCCATGCTGTTTGGGTGGCTTCCGATCGGGGTGCTTGGCGTTCTTGGGTACGGAGCCATTCTCATGGCATGGGCCGGCCAGCAGTGGGGGGGGGAAAATCTCCGGCGGGTTGCGGCAACTGCCTTATTGGGCATGGCGCTATTCGGCATCATGTTTTCAATCTACCTCACCTTCTTGGAGCCATTCGTCATCGGGGCAACTTGTGTATGGTGCTTGACATCGGCGTTGTGCATGACTTTGATCCTGGTCGTCTTGGCCGGATCGATGCCGAATCATACGCCGCCTGCCCAATCAATGGCATGAGGCGAAGCCTCGCTGCTCGGTGCTGTGCTTGTACCCCAGGTAGGGATCGAACCTACGACATCCTGCTTAGAAGGCAGGCGCTCTATCCACTGAGCTACTGGGGCAGGGGGTACCGGATGATTGTAGCCAACCACGACAGGTTCGTCAAACTCAGCCTGCGTGGCCATTGGCAGGCGCCGGTCACGCTGTGCGCCTGGGGTTTGGCGTGGATCTGGCGCAACAGGTATACTGTCTGGATAGACTCTGTCCGCCTCTCCATTCGCAAAGGAGCGAAGCGTGCAACGAACCCCACTCTACGATACCCATGTGGCCATGGGCGGCCGCATGGTTGAGTTTGCCGGCTATGGACTGCCCGTCCAGTATCCCAGCGGCCCGTTGGTGGAACACCACGCTGTGCGCACCGCCGCCGGCATCTTCGACATCGACCACATGGGCCAATTTGAACTGGCTGGCCCCGACGCCGATCTCTTCTTGCAGTTGGTGCAGGTGTGGGACATCGACCAGATGGCTCTGCACGACGCTCACTACAGCTTGCTTCTCTATAACGACGCCACGGTGATCGACGATATCTTTCTCTATAAGCTCGACGACCGTTGGCTGGTCATCGTCAATGCCGCCAACCGCGCCAAGGACCTCGCCTGGCTGCAGGCGCAGACACTTGGCTTTGACCTCACGCTGGTTGACCGCTCAGATGAGCTCTGCATGTTGGCGCTGCAAGGCCCCAAGGCCGAGCAGATTCTGCAACGGCTCACCAAGGCCGACTTGAGCAAGGTCGCCACGCGCACGGCCATCGAATTTGAACTGGATGGCTTTGCTGCCATCGCTGGCCGCACCGGCTACACGGGTGAGGATGGCTTCGAACTCTACATTCCCGCCGGCCGCGCCGTCGAATTCTGGAACAACCTGCTGGCCGCAGGCAAAGAAGACGGCCTGCTCGCCTGTGGTCTGGCCGCACGCGATAGCCTGCGCTTCGAAGCCTGCATGCCGCTCTACGGTCACGAACTGGCGGCGACCATCAACCCGCTGGAAGCCCGCATGGGGTGGACCGTCTCCTGGCACAAAGATTTCATCGGCCGCGACGCTTTGCTCAAAGTCAAACTGGAAACACCGCAGCGTCTGCTCGTCGGCTTTGAAATGGTGGAGAAGGCAGTCGCCCGCGAACACTATGACATTGCGGTCGACGGCCAGATCGTCGGTCACGTGACCTCCGGCATGAAGAGCCCGACCCTGGACAAGTTCCTGGGCATGGCGTTGGTCCCTGCGCCGTATGGCGCGGTGGGCGCCGAATTTGATGTCCTGGTACGCGGCCAGCCAAAACGCGCCAGGGTGGTCAAGCGACCTTTTTACAAACCCCGGTACAAATAACCCGGTCAGACATCCAGCTACGATCAAGATTCAACCGATTCGTCAGGAGGACCCAGACATGTCCCAATTCAAGTTTGACAAAAGCATGCGCTACGCCAACACCCACGAATGGGTGCGCGTGGACGGTGACATCGCCACCGTCGGCGTTTCGGACTATGCGCAAGATTCGCTCAGTGACGTCGTTTACGTCGACCTGCCCGATGTCGGCGCCACCGTGACCGCCGGCAAGCCGGCCGCCACGGTCGAGTCTGTAAAAGCGGCAGAAGATGTCATCTCGCCCGTGAGCGGCGAGGTTGTCGAGGTGAACGCGGCGCTGGACGCCACGCCCGAAATTGTCAACGAACGGCCCTATGAGGCGTGGTTCTACCGGGTAAAGCCAGCCGCCACCCTCGCCGCCGAACTAGCCGCCCTGATGGATGTGGATACCTACGAGAAACACGTCGAAGCGGTCGCCCATTAAACGTATTCTGTAGGGCGATTTAGCAAATCGCCCTACCTTCCCGCTAATTGTTGATCAGGGGGAGATACAGCATCGGCAACTTGCCTCGAAACACGCCAAAGGTCGACAAATGACAAATGTGGATGGTCAACTGGTTATCCTCCAGATTGCGCTCCACCGATCCGCAGCCAGCGCGCGCCCAGTTGAACATCTGTGGATCATACGCGAACAGGACAAGGCTTTCCTCTTCTGACCCGGCCAGAATCGTCTCATTATAGCGTAGCGTAAGCGTCACCGGTATCACAAAATTGAGTAAAGTCAACTCACCATCGCCCTGATCACCGGTCACGGCAAAGCACTCGATTTCCTGTTCACCGGCGGGGCCTTCCTCCCCTTCCGGCTCAATATGATGCACACGTAGGGTCGTCGTGATCGCCACCGCCCCCTGCGGCGCATCCATGACGATCTGCAACGCCGAGGTGGCCGAGAAAACTAGTGACCCGCCCAGGTCAGGCAGAATCTCCGCCGAAACGGGTTGGGCGGTCGGCGCCGACGTTGCCATAGGCGTCGGTGTGGCCGTAGGCGTCGGCGTAAACGTTGGGGTGGGTGGGTTCGGCGTCGGCGTTGGCGTGAGCAGCGGATTGCACGGTTGCTGGCCGGATGCGCACGGATAGATAAAGACGATGCCACGCCGGTCGTTGTCGCCCAGCACGCGCTTGAGGGTGCCCAACGTAATCTGCGGCACCATCACCGAAGTAGCGTCGCTGTCATGGCCAAGCGACAACCAATGACCAAACTCGTGGAGCACCACGCTCTCCAAATCGGGCTCCTGGCCGCCCGGGCTCCCCGTAGCATCCCAGGCAAAGGCGTCGTTGATCCAGATGTCGGTCTCGACGATGATCTCACCAATGTAATAGACCCGCGCCACGGCCAGCGGCTGTGGGTTGCCGTTGACATCGGTAATTCCCTTATTGATAAAGAGCACCTCGTTGGCGTTGTTATAGCCAATCTCCGTCGACGTGCTCGGGCCGCCATAGTCGAAGGTGAAGTCAGCGTCCCCGACCATTGACCACGTCGTGGCGGCGTTGGTCATCGCGGTCAGGAAGTCACCTACCGTGCCGTTGGCGTTCCCCGTGCGCGTCGAGTTGACATTGACCTTGTATTCGATACGATTGACCGGCCATTTGAGCTTGTTGTAGACGTAGTCCTGACCACCGATGATGGGCTCAGGTCGCACGGCTGCTTCCTGTCGCACCCAATCGACCGGCACCGCCACACTCGGATCAGCCGCCTTCAACGCTGTATATAGGTCACCAAGCGGCATCGCCAACAGGAAGGGGCGGTTCACGGCGAGACTATTTTCCACCAGATACTTGCCGGCATCGTTGCCAGCCACGCTGTAGCCATCGGCGGCCGGCGCCAGAAAGAGGAGCACCTCTTCACCGGTTGATAGGGTCGGTAGACCCGTAGCCACCATGCTCAGGCCCGAACCAGCCAACACGCCGCCGACCGTATGGACGACTATCTGCTCCGGCGCCGAGCCGCGCAGCGTGTAGCGGATGGCGACCGTGTGGTCGCTTTCGATCTGTGTATGGCCGGCGTCCCAATTGCTGGCGGTGGTGATGACGTGCGCACGCACGACCAGCGTGGAACCTTGCAGCAGAGCCGTCCAGTCGGGCCCAGGATCAGCTTCGACCGCAAAGAAACGGGTGCTTTGCCGCGCCGGCGCGCCGGTCGACCCGGCCTGTGCCGCGGCAAAGACGGCAGCCGCAGCGAAAATGACTACGGCTAAGGCGGCAAATAGCGAGACGACCACTTGGATGGGTTTCATGAATTGGCACCTGGGATAAACCGGACCACACAAATTCTGTACCTAATATTAGTGTGGCACACTCCAGGCGGGCGAACAACGGTCAAATGTTAGAGTATGCGTGAGTCAGAATCGTGAACTTCGCCAAATGCGTTTACATCGGTGGTTGCCGGAGTCGCACAAATGGGCTACAATACAATTGTTCGAGCGCAGTCTATCCAGTCCGTGACATCGGCTGCTCAGCATCCCAGGGAAAGATTCATGACGAGCGCAGCTTTGCTCACCGAATTGCGCCAGAAGATTCCAGCCGCGCATTTGCTGGATCAAGCGGCCCAACTGGCACCCTACGAATCCGACGCGTTGACCGCGTACCGTGCGCGGCCGGCCGCGGTCGTGTTGGCGGAAACCCAAGCGGAGGTGGTGACAATCGTCCGCCTGTGCCATCAGCATGACGTGCCCTTCGTGGCGCGTGGCAGCGGCACCAGCCTCTCCGGTGGCTCGCTGCCGGTGGAAGATGGCATAGTGATCGCGCTAAACCGGCTCAATCGCATCGTGAGCCTGGACCCGCAGCGGCGTATTGCCGTGGTGGAGCCGGGCGTGATCAACTTGGACGTGTCGAAGGCCGCCACACCCTTTGGCCTCTACTACGCGCCCGACCCCTCCAGCCAGTTGATTTGCACCATTGGCGGCAATCTGGCGTTCAATTCCGGCGGTGCGCACTGCCTGAAATATGGCATGACTGCCAACCACGTACTCGCCATCAAGGCCGTGCTGCCGGATGGCGAGGTCGTGCACCTGGGTGGCGAAAGCCTCGAGCTGGTTGGCCCGGACCTGGCCGGTTTCTTTGTCGGCTCGGAGGGACTCTTTGGAGTGGCGCTGGAGATTACCCTGCGTCTGCTGCCACGGCCGGAGATGTATCGCACGGTGCTGGCGGCGTATCGCTCGCTGGAAGCTGCCGGCAACGCTGTGTCGCAGGTGGTCGCCGCGGGGCTGCTGCCTGGCGCGCTTGAGATCATGGACAACCTGGCGATCCAGGCGGCCGAAGCGGCGGTGCATGCCGGTTATCCACGTGATGCCGAGGCGCTGCTGATCGTCGAACTGGAAGGGGAACGCGTCCAGGTCGAAGCCGAATTCGCGCACCTGCTGCAGGTCATCGAAGCCTCAGCGCCCTACGAAGTGCGCGTGGCCAAGGACGACGCCGACCGCGCACGCATCTGGAAGGGGCGCAAAAGTGCCTTTTCGGCGGTGGGCCGCCTCAGCCCAGACTATATCGTGCAGGACGGGGTCGTGCCGCGCAGCCATCTGGGCGAAGCCTTGGTGACCATCCAGCAGTTGAGCGCCAAATACGGCCTGCGCGTGGCCAATGTCTTCCATGCCGGCGATGGCAACTTGCACCCGCTGATTTTGTATAATGGCCGTACAGCGGGCGACCTGGAACGCGCCGAAGAACTCGCCGGCGAGATTCTGGCCATGTGCATCGGGCTCGGCGGTTCGATCACCGGTGAGCACGGCGTCGGCGTAGAGAAACGACGCTTTATGCCCGCCATGTTCACGCCGACCGATTTGCAAGTGATGGCTGAGTTGCGCCAGGCGATCGACCCGCGTGAGGTGGCCAACCGCGGCAAGATGTTCCCGCTGGCCGACGCTCCGGTGCTGACCAGTCACGGTGCGCACCCGTTAGAACTAGCCGGTGTGATTTCACGCGAGTAGAGGATCTCATGGCTGCTGGTGGGGAAGTGATCGCCGTCGATTCGACGGCCGCGGTGCAGGATGCGGTGCTCACCACGCGCCGTCTGCTCGCGCGGGGCGGCGGCACAAAAAGCGCGCTGAGTGCGCCGCTCCCGGAGACCACCGTGCTTGATCTGCGCGGCCTCAGCGGGATGCTCGAATATGAACCAGGCGAATTCGTCTTCACGGCGCTGGCGGGCACACCGCTCCAGACCCTTGCGACGGCACTGGCCGCGCATGGCCAATACTTGCCGTTTGACCCGCCGTGGGTCGAACAGGGCGCCACGCTCGGCGGCACCATCGCGGCCGGTCTGAGCGGTTCCGGTCGCCAACGCTATGGCGGCCTGCGCGACTTTTTGATCGGCGCGCGCTACGTCGACGGGCAAGGCCGCCTCATCCGCAGCGGCGGCAAGGTGGTCAAGAACGCCGCCGGCTTTGACCAGCATAAGTTGCTGATTGGCAGCCTGGGCCGCTTGGGCGTGCTCGTGGAGGTGAGTTTCAAAGTCTTCCCGCAGCCGCAAAGCTACAGCACATTGCGCATCGACGCCGGCACAATGGGTGCGGCTGTCGACTTGCTGGGGCGGCTGGCCCTTGGCAAGTTCGACACGGAGGCGTTGGACATTGTGTTCGACGAAGACGATGCGCCGGCCGTTTTGGTGCGTCTTGGCGGTTGGTCGACCGTCTTGCCGCAGCGCATCGCCAGCCTGCGCGCCTGGCTTGGCCGCGGGACACCCTTGGCGGCAGATGAGGATCTTGCCCTCTGGCGCCAGGCACGCGCCTTGGCCTGGTTGCCGGCGGGGACGGCCGTGGTGAAGATACCGCTCACGTTGACCGAGGTGGCGCCGCTGGAAGATGCGTTGGCCGGCACCGGGGCACATCGCCGCTATGCCGCCGGCGGCAATTTGGCGTGGATTGGCTGGCCCGGCGATCTCGCTGACCTTGAAGCCCGCCTTCACATGCTTGGGTTGGCGGGCCTGGTGCTGGTTGGGCAAACCACCAAGCCCTTGATCGGTGTACGCACCGGCGAAAACCTGGCCGCACGCATCAAACGAACATTGGACCCAAACAACAAGTTTCCGGAACTGGCCTAGCGGAACTAGCATGCAACACGCGATTTCGGTCGACAACTTTGGGCCGCAAGGCCATTTTATGGCGGAGGCCGTGGAAAAATGCGTCCACTGCGGCTTCTGCCTCGCCACCTGCCCGACGTACAAGGTCTTGGGCGAGGAGATGGACTCGCCGCGCGGCCGCATCGTCCTGATGAAGGGCGTGCTGGAAGGACAACTGACCCTCGACAGCACACTTCCCTTTGTGGATCGCTGTCTGGGCTGCATGGCCTGCGTGACCGCTTGCCCGTCGGGCGTGGAGTATAGCCACTTGCTCAGCCCGTTCCGCGCGCGCGCCGAGGCTGAGCGCAGCCGGCCGGCGCTGAACCGGGCCACCCGGCTACTGGTCAAAGAGACGTTACCCTATCCGGACCGCTTCCGCGCCGCCGCACAGATGGGGAAAGTGGGCAAGTTGGCGCGTGCATTTTTGCCCGAAGAGTTGCGCGCGATGCTGGCTTTGTTGCCGGCGGAGCTGCCGCACAGCGCACCGCTGCCTGCCATCTATCCGGCCACCGGTGCGCGGCGGGCACGCGTGGCTTTGGTGGCAGGCTGTGTGCAGCAGGTGCTTGCGCCGGAGATCAACTGGGCGACGTTGCGTGTGTTGGCCCACAACGGTGTGGAAACGGTCATCCCCCGCGGGCAGGCCTGCTGTGGTTCGCTCTCGCTGCACATTGGCGAATGGACGCAGGCACGTGAGCTGGCGCGCACAAACCTCGCCATCTTCCCGCCCGACGTCGACGCCATCATTACCAACGCGGCGGGCTGCGGGTCAGGGATGCATGAATATGGGTTGCTCTTTGCCGGGGAGCCCGACGTAGCCCAGGCGCAGGCCTTCAGTGCGCGCGTCAAAGACATCACCGTCTTTCTTGACGAACTGGGGCTGACGCCGCCGCCGGGGCTGGCGGCGCCGATCCGGGTGGCTTACCACGACGCCTGCCACCTGGCACACGCGCAGGGGGTCACCGTTCCACCGCGACGGCTTCTGGCCAGCATCCCCAACGTCACCGTTGTTGAAATACCGGAGGGCGAGTTGTGCTGTGGTTCGGCTGGCACGTATAATCTGGAGCAGCCGGAACTGGCCCGACAAATTGGCGAACGCAAGGCGCACAATATCTTGGCCACGCATGCACAGGCGATCGTCACCGGTAACATCGGCTGTATTACGCAGATCCGCACCCATCTAGCCGCGCTTGGCAAGCCGTTGCCCATATGGCACACCATCGAGTTGCTAGATGCCGCCTATGAAACAAAGTGAGGGGAGGCTCTATGTCTAAGTTTGTCAAAGTCAAGACCGAGTTGCGCGAGCTGGCGCTGATCAAACAATCCTTGACCGATTTGAAGCTGGCTTATGGCGAGAATGAACGATACTCGCATCTGTGGAGCGGTTATCACGATGAACTACCGTTGGTCGTAAAACAAGCGCGGGCAACCTTCGGTTTCCGGCTCAACACCGACGGCGTCTATGAAGCGGTCGGCGATGAAATGCACCTCGCGCAGATGCGCGTCGCCGTGCAGCAGATCCAACAACGCTATGCCTACCACAAGGTGCTGAACGAGGTGGAGAAGGCCGGCTTTGCGTTGGTGGAAGAGACCGTTGGCAAAGATCAGGTAATCCGGATGACCGTTCGCCGGTGGAGCTAAAGGAGAGAATCCATGTATGCACTTGATTTGATGGCGCGCAAGTCCAAAGACCTGGTTCCGGGCGGGCGCACCCAGACTTTCTGGGGCGAACAGATGTTGATCTCACGCGTCGACTTTGACCCCGATGTGGCGGTGCCCGAGCACCAACACCCGCACGAGCAATTTGGCGTGGTCCTCACCGGTGAACTGATCCTGACTGTCGACGGCAGACCGTTGGTCTTGCAAAAGGGCGACATGTATCTCGTGCCGGGCAACGTGCCGCACAGCGCGTTGGCCGGTCCCGATGGCTTCACCGCCGCGGAGGTCTTTAGTCCCATCCGTGAGGATTTGAAGTATTGAGGGTGGAGGGCCCCATGCAAAGCGAAGAAATCGAAATCGCCGTCCTGCCCGACGGGCGCATCGAGTACACGATCAAAGGCGTCAAGGGCAATGCTTGCGAAAGCATCAGCGCCCTGCTTGAGCAACTGGGCAAAGTCGAACGCAATGAGCGCACCGGTGAGTTTTACGAAGATGACAACCGCGTCGACGTCACCCTTGCCAACGGCTGACGCAGCCGCGTGGCCGGCGCTGCCGACGGAAACCGAAATCTACATCCTGCCGGACGGGCGCGTCGTCATCGCCGATCTGCCGGCCGAGTTGGCGACGTTGGTGGCGGCGCTTGGCGTGGCCGAGGCCGGCGCGATCGAGGATCATGCCCAGTTCGATTCCGCTGTTTGACCCGCAAGCGGCCAACGCGCCGCGCATTATACAACTTTTTCAGGACCTGGAACTGCTGGGCGAAGGCGATCCGCCCGCCAACAGCCTGTTTGTGCTGGGACACGTGCCCGACCTGACGCCCGGCGCAGCGTCGCTCTGGCGCGACCAACTTTTGATCGTCGATCCGCCAGCCGACGTGACGACGCGCTTCCGGCTCGCCGGCGACGTTGCCGTATTGTTCACCGGCGCCGTCATCGACGTAGACCTGCCACTGGTGCAAACCATCGCCGGCGGCGTCGCGCACATCCGCATCGGCGCGCACTTTCTGGATGTCTACGTACAGCCGGCCGGGACGGTGGTCTATCTGCCCGCGACCGGGGTCGTGCTCGGCGGTGGTCTGGGTAGCGACGTAGCCCCCCCGCGTCTTGCGCCGGGATCTGACGGCAGCGACGAACTGGAGACGCTGCGCTTGATCGCACGCTTGCTCAAGACCCGTCATTTTCAGTTGTATATTCCGCGACTGGGAACACTGGCCGTCGAAAAGGCAGCCGTCATGGAACGACTGGCAGTTGATGTGGCGTATCTGCACAGGCTACGGCGTGTAGTGCCGGGGCTGGTGCAGCGCGGTGAAGCGCTGGAGACAATCGAATGGCTGGCCGAGTCCTTCTTGCCGCCGGAACGGCGGTCGCCAGCCGCTGTGGCCGTGCATGAAGCCAATTTGCAGGCGCTGCTGGCAAACCGCTAACCAAACATCCCATTTTGCTCGTAGCGTTCCGGGTAGGGAACCTGCAGGTGAGCATAAGCCGCGCGTGTGGGGACCCGCCCGCGCGGGGTGCGGTCCAAGAAACCAAGCTGCAGCAAATACGGCTCGACCACATCCATGATCGTGTCCGCCTCTTCGCTAATGCTGGCAGCCAACGTGTCCAGCCCCACCGGTCCACCGCTAAATTTGTTGATCAGCGCATCCAACACCCGGCGGTCGAGATCATCCAGCCCCAAAGCGTCAATCTCCAGTAGCGCCAATGCCGCGTCGGCCACCTGCACCGTAATGCGGCCATCGGCGCGCACCTGGGCGTAATCGCGCAGGCGACGCAACAGGCGCAGTGCCACGCGCGGTGTCCCGCGCGCCCGGCGGGCAATGGCTTGTGCGCCTTCGGCGTCGAGCGGCACCTGTAACAGCCGGGCGGCGCGCAGCACGATTTCCTGCACGGCCGCCGGTTCATAGAAATCGAACCGCTCGACCACGCCAAACCGCGCGCGCAAGGGGGAAGTCATCAACGCCAGGCGTGTGGTGGCGCCGACAATCGTGAACTTTGGCAGGCTCAGTTGGATATTGCGTGCGCCTGGCCCGCTGCCCACAACGATGTTGAGCGAGAAATCTTCCATGGCCGGGTAGAGGATCTCCTCAACCGCGCGCCCCAACCGGTGGATCTCGTCGATAAAGAGGATGTCCCCTTTACGCAGGTTGGTGAGGATTGCCGCCAGATCGCCGGCCTTCTCCACGGCGGGGCCGGCCGTCACCTTCAAATTGGCACCCATTTCATAGGCGAGGATGTGCGAAAGCGTCGTATTGTGGCAGAAGAAACCGTTGGCGACGAAGGAATGTGTCCCCGGCACCACAAAATCGAATGTCTCGGCGTGGCCGGGGTGCAACGACGCCACCTGGGCCCAGTCGATCGCCGGATTGAGGAGATTGCACGGCAACGCATTGAGGCCAGGAAGTGCATCGCTGCCGCGCGCGCTGTCTGGCATTTCCGCCGAGACCGGCAAGGGCGCTGGGTTGTCTTGGCGCGGGGAACCGATGTCGCGCGCAACAGCCACAAAGTCGCCGGGCAACAACGCTTGCAATGGCTTCCACCGCGGACCGGTTGCCGTTGCCACCAACAAAGGGTGGTTCGGCGTCCCCTCAAGCGCAAAGCCGTCGTGCGTACGCACGCTGATGGTGGGGCCGGCGCCATTGGCATACACATGCGACGCCGGTTCCAGTCCGTCAAGACCGTAGACGGTCAGCGCACATTCCCGATATTCATTGGCCGGTAGGTCGGGTGGCAACAACTCGGCAAACGGGATCAAGCCGTGATCGGTCAGAATCAGGCTGGCGGCTGTGATGCACTTACCGAGACCTGGCGGCCCGTAGAGCAACACGTGATCCAGCGCGTCGCCACGCTGGCGCGATGCCTCGACAAGGATCTGCATCTTGTCGCGTAGACGCTCCTGGCCGATCATTTCTTGCAACGAGCGGGGACGCAGCGCATGATCAACCTGCTTTTCAGCAGGCTTGGCGTCGCTGTCAATCGCGCGGCTGGCGGCCGGCTTGCGTTCAGCCGGAGGCTTACCCGTGTTGCTGCGCTCGTCAGTCATGCGCTGGGCCCTCGTGGTTCATATGTTCTATGATACTTTAACTTGACCTTTCAGGCAAAACCTGGTATAAACTATCAGCCATTCGGATACTTGAGTACCGCCAGGTTGTTTGCTGTCGAGATTCCACTTTTATATCGAATTGTAAGCCATGGGTGATAGGGAGGTTGCGTTGCTTGCGCCCCCATCCTCCCAACCTGTGAAGGAGACTAAGCATGAGTGAACAGGATTTTATTGCAGAGGAAAAGGTAAAACTGCTGCAAGAGCACCGGCAGCTTGACTCTGAACTAGGTCACCTGCGCGAGTTCATGCAGGCTGAAGTTGACGTCGAGCCGGACGAAGGCGACTCGGAAGTTTTTGAGCGCGAAAAGAACTCCGCCTTGATCGCCGTGCTCGAGCGCCGCCTGGTCGATATTGACAACGCGCTAAGGTCCATCGAGAAAGGCGACTATGGCAAGTGCCAGCGCTGCGGTAAGACGATCGAGCACGAGCGGCTCGAAGTCAAGCCCGACGCTACCATGTGCCTCACCTGCCAGCAGGAAATCGAACGGCTCGGTCGCCGCAACCGCCCCCAACGCCAAATTGAGTGGTAAGGAGCCGGTTGCGATGGAGAATGTGTTTGTCTCTCGGCATCCATTGGTGCAGCACAAGCTGACACTGCTGCGCCGCAAAGAGACCGAGCCCAAAAAATTCCGCGAAGTCATCGGCGAACTGGCCACGATGTTGGTTTATGAAGCGACGCAAGATCTGCGCCTGGAACTGGCGCCAATCGAGACGCCGCTAACACCCATGCACGGCGCCTACGTTGCTGAAAAAGTGGGGCTGGTGCCGATCCTGCGTGCGGGATTAGGCATGGTAGAAGGCGCTTGGGACCTGCTGCCGCAGGCTGAAGTGTGGCATCTGGGTCTCTATCGTGACGAGCATACGCTCAAGCCCGTCTCGTACTACAACAAGCTGCCGGTGGCGCCCACGGTCGACCTGTGTCTGGTGCTCGACCCCATGCTGGCCACGGGTGGGTCGGCTACGGCGGCCGTGCAAGTGCTGAAGGATTGGGGGGTGGCGCGCATCAAGTTCGTGGGCCTGGTGGCGGCGCCTGCCGGGATCGAAATGCTGCACACCAACTTCCCAGATGTGGCCATCCACGTCGCTGCCATCGACGAGCGACTCACGGGCCCGGGCGATCCGTTCCCGTCCGGCTATATTTGGCCAGGGTTGGGTGACGCCGGCGATCGACAATTCGGCACGGGCTGAAAAGAGCTAAATGTGGAATGTGGTGATCCCACATTCCACATTTCAGTCGTCATTCTCCTGCAGGCCACAACCAACAATGAAAATATCTTTGTGTTCTTTGTGGCCAAGCATTTTCAGGTCAGAGTTTTCTTGGGCTCAAATGCGCCTGTCCATCGGCATGATAGCTGGAGCGCACAAGGGGCCCGCTTTCCATCCACTTGAACCCGCGCCGTTCGCCCTCCGTCTTGAGTTGGGCAAATTCGTCGGGCGTGTAGTAGCGCTCGATCGGCAGATGAAACCGGCTCGGTTGAAGATACTGGCCGATCGTCATGATGTCTACGTCATGGGCGCGTAGGTCATCCATCACCTGCAGAATCTCGTTCCAGGTCTCGCCAAGTCCCAGCATGATCCCCGACTTGGTGAGTGCCTCGGCGTCCATGCGTTTGGCGCGCTGGAGGAGCTCCATGCTGCGTGGGTACTTGGCCTGCGGGCGCACCGTGCGATAGAGGCGCCGCACGGTCTCCGTGTTGTGATTGAGAATCTCCGGGCGCGCGTCCATCACGATCTGCAGCGCGGCCCAGTCGCCCCTGAAATCCGGGATCAACACTTCCACCGTGCACCCTGGCCGCAGCCGCCGGATCCAGTAGAGGCTCTCGGCAAAGACCCAGGCGCCGCCGTCGGCTTGTTCATCACGGTTGACGCTGGTGAGCACGGCATGTTGCAGCCCCATGGCTTCGATGGACTCGGCCACGCGCCGCGGTTCGTCGGGATCCAATAAATTCGGCCGGCCGGTCTTGATCTTGCAGAAGCCGCACGAACGCGTGCAGGTGTCGCCCATCAGCAGAAAAGTTGCCGTGCCGCGCCCCCAGCACTCGCCAAGGTTGGGGCACATCGCTTCTTCACAGACGGTGTGCAAATGTTTGCCGCGAAAGAGACCTAACAGTTCGCGATACTTCGGGCTGTCGACCGGGCGCACGCGCAGCCAATCCGGACGCCGGCCACGCGTCAGCGTGCTGCTCGTAAGGGTGATCGGTGGAGGCGGCGCAGCTTCCAACGTGATGGTGCCAAACTCGGTTGCGTGGGTTTCAGTGATCGCTGTCATACCCAAATTGTAACACGGAGCGTTCGCAGCCTGAAGTCACGTTCCTTACAAGCTCCGATTTCAGCAGCTCACGATTCTGGTTCATGCAAAGAGGGATGTGGGGGGTGGGAGGGATCGTTCACGAGAATCACCGCCGTCGCCATGCCGACGTATAGCCAGAAAAGCACAGTCATGTGCGGGTAGGTCATGTTGAACCAGTAGTGGTCAAAAATCCCGGAGACCAGCGCACCGAGGATGGCGCCGGTATAGCCGAGCAACATGGCTTCCAGTCCCGGCGTGAGGCCGCGTCGCCACGCATGGAAAACCATAATGAAGAAGCCAATCATGACGGCAACAAAGATTGCTAATCCCACCAGCCCCATGTTCTCGGCCATGATCAGATAGAGCATGCTCACGCCCAGATAGATATCCATATCGGGCGTGCCAGTGAAGCCGACGCCGAAGAGCGGGTAACGCCCGATCAGGATCAGGGCGTCCTTATATTCGCCAAAACGCATCTGCGTCGCCAAGTCCTGGCCGGCAAACCCTTCCAGCAAGCGCGCCACGTAGTCTTGCGTCATGGGCAGCAAGAGCAACAGCAACCCGGCCACCACAAACCAGGGAATCAAGCGCCGGTATTTGAGCACGGCCACCAACGCCACGGCGGAGGCCAGCCCCAACAGCGCCGAACGGCTGTAGGTCAGATAGAGCGCCAGCACGGCGCTGCCCAACATCACGGCGGTCACCCAGCGCGGAAAAACGGTCTCTTTGGCCGCCAGTTGCGGGACAAGCAGCGCCGCCACCAGGATCATCATCCCGCCCAGCACATTGGGGTCGACCGCCGTGCCGATCGCCCGCATCGTGCCGGCGGGGTCATCTTCGATAAAGCGCAGCGCGCCGGCGCCGCCGGGATAGTCAAAACGACCCAGCCGGTCCAGGATGGCGATCGTCCACTCCTGCGGAATCACGTAGAACGCGATCGCGATCAGCGCACACCCCCACCCCGCCAACAGCACCCAGCGTGTCACCCAAACCACTTCGGCTTCATTGCGCACCGTGTTGATCGTAACAAAGAAGAGGCTGACGCCGATCAGAATCTCCAGAAACCGGCGCAGCAAAAAAGTATTGGCCGGGCTGTGGGTGAGGCCGAGCGCAAAGCTGAAGAGCGCAATCAACATGAATAGCGCGACCAGGATGCCCAAGGGCGATGCGATGAACTCCCGCTGCTGGCCGAGCACCAACTTCAACAGCCACACAAAGAAGATCGCACCCAGGGCCGCATCGAGAAAGGTCGGCTTGAAGCCGACGGAGAAGGGCAGGCTGGCAAAAGGCAGCAGAAACACGACAGCACAGAGGGCGACAAACCCCCAGTGTGTGTCGGCGAGAATCAACAAGCCGGCAAGCGTGGCCGCTGCCACCACCAACGCCATCACCGGCCCCACGATGCCCACAAAGAACGCGATAAAGACCGCGCCGGCCGCTAGCAGTGCGCCAAGCACCAGCCAACGAACCGAGGGGTTGGGCGAAAAGAAAAGATTCTGGGCCGTGCGAACACTCGTCTGGAAGATCGACATTACTGGGCAGATTACCCCATGCAGAGGCGAAGAGACAAACGCAGGAGAGAGCGAGTATGGAGCTACTCAGCGATTGCGGCCAGGGCGGCTTGCGCCGGCGCAAAGGTCGGATTCAGCGTGAGCGCCTGGTCCAGTGCCTGGCGTGCGCCTGCCTGATCCCCTTGCGCCGCCAACCCGCGGCTGCGCCAGTAGTGAATTTCCTCGATGCTGGTGGTGCCGGCGTTCACACTATCGGCCAAGGCCACCACATCCTGGGCGCGGCCGACTGCCAAATAAGCTTCGAAGGGCCCGAACTGATACCACAACATACGCCAGGGCAGGCCAAGCGTGCGCGCCTGGTCGAAAGCAGCCGCCGCTTCGTCGTAGCGGCCTTGCGCGGCCAAGCTGCTACCCAGGTTGAACCAGGCAAACGCGTCACTGCCGTCGACGGCAAGTTCGGTCTGCGCCTGCGCGGCAGCCGCCGTCCACATGGTGGCCGGCTGTGCACCGTATGCGGCCAAAATACCGTCCACCACCGGCGTCAGGTGTGGCGGATAGACGAGCACGTAGGTGCGGTTGAAAACCTTCCACCAGCCATCGAGTTTGGCGTAGGGCATGCGCAGACCCTGGTAGCGATCGCCGTCGATCAGGCCTGTGCGGTCGTAGGAATCGTAGACAATCCAATTCTGTTGCGCATCGTCATAGCCAGCCAACAGCCGGTAATGCCCCAGGCCGTTGTCAGGTTCGTCTTCGTGCCAGGTTTCCACCAGCACGGGCACGCCGTTGCTCACCAGTGTACGCGCCAGATCACCGCTGCCGTTGACCATCAGCGCGGCGAGGTAACCCTGACTTTGAGCGTAGGTCACCAATTCCTCCGGGCTCACATTCTTATCGTCTGGCGACAGCCGCAGCACCGCGCCCGCCTGCGCCTGGTCGATGGTGCTCCCGAAGTAGCTCAGATCCATGGCCAGGGTGGCCGGCCCGCAATTGTTCCAGGTCTGCCACGCGTGGCGCATGCCGTCCAAGGTCACCGCTGGCTGTGCGAGTTGGAAGAGCGGCGCCGGCGTGGGTGTGGGTGACGGCGTTGAGGTTGGCGTTGAGGTTGGCGTTGAGGTTGGCGTTACTGGCGCCGGTGTCGGCAACACAACCCTTTCAAAACGCGCAAGGGCAGTCTCCGCCACAATGTGTGGCGGCGGTGTGGCCTTTGCCGGGCTGGAGCCGGCCCACACAAACGTAATCGCGCCTGTATTGGTACGCTGCCAAAATCCCAGGCAGACGACGACAATGCCGGCAAGCAGCACAATCAGGGTCACCGTAGGAAGCAGTCGCAATCGTTGCATCATCTTAGCGGTACACTACCAGGCGTCATGCAGCACAACATGATCGGCGCCGCCCTCGGTCAATATGCGCGGCGCGCCCGATTGGCCCGGATCGTAGAGTCCGGCAATCAAACGATAGGGACCCGTACCCAGTTCCGCCGGGACTTGGATGCCATAGACGGCCAGCCCGGTACCGGCGGCGCGTGGGCCGGAGAGCAACAGCGGCCGGTCATCCTGCGCCACAAGCTGGCCACTGGCGTCCAGGAGCTGCACGAATACCTTCTCCGTGCCCGTATAGACGGGCGTGGCGCCGATCCAATCCAGGTGAACGGTCAGCAGTTCCCCCGGCGCAAGCGTTTCCGGCGCAGTTACTGCCCCGCGCAGGGTCACGCCATTGGCGAAGTCGACCCCGACTGGGGTGAGCGCACCGGGCGGCTGCGCGTAAACCTGCAGCGGCCACACCCCCACCTGCGTCTGTGCGGCACGGTCAAACCAGCCGTCGAGCGCCATCATGGCCAGACCGCTGTTGTCCCAGTTGGAAGCCGGCTGGATGGGTAAAATCACACGCTGCACGCCCTGCCGGGCCAATGCTTCGACCGCCGTGCGCGCTGCCTCACCACTGTTGGCGGCGGGCGGTAGCACTACGTGATCCACGGGACCGCGATAGTAATACCAGAGCGTCGGATCGGGGAAGTTCTGCGCCACGCGCACGCGTTCGGGTGCAAACCCGGCGCTGAGGCGTGTGATGGCGGCCGCCAGGTCGCGCCAGCCGCGCGTCTTGCTATAGGCTGGGTCACTGTAATTTCGATTGAGCGAAAGAAGCGAACCAGCAATAAAAATTGCAACCAACAAGCCGGCGGCGCCGTCGATCGCGCTGCCACGCGAACCGCCACGGCGGCGCCTGCCAAAGGCAGCGGCGACAAGCAGATAAAAGGGCGGCAAGGCGGTAACTAAATAACGCTCGTTGAAGATTGGGCGCTGAAGCGCACTGATCCAGATCGCCAGCAACGGCACGCACAGATAGAGCACCAGCAGGCTCAAGGTGCGACGGTCGTCGCCGCTACCGACCGCCAGCCGGACGATCCCGATGGCTAGGAGCGGCGCCGCCGCCAGTGCCCACCACATGCGCTGGTCGGGGGGGGTGCTTTCGCCCACGGCAAAGACAGCCAGCGTGCGTTGCAGCGCGTCAAACAACCCCGGCGAGTCGCCGTTGCCGCCGTAGCCGGAGAGAATAAAGCCGGCGCGCAGAATCCAGGGAACGTAGAGAATGGACACGATGGCCTGCCACAGCAGCCAGGATTTCAACAGTGCGCGCGTGCGCGGGACAAGGATCGCCTGCCCGATCACAAACAAGTTGAGCGCCAGCAGGACAAAGACGGCGTAATAATGGGTGTGCAACGCCAGCAAGGCGGCCGCAATATAGGCGGTCGCCCACACGGTGCGCCGGCTTTGCAGCGCCTCCAGCGCCACCAGCACGGTAGCGGTCGTCACCGCCAGGCTCATGGCATACATGCGGGCATCCTGGCTATGCCAAATCGCATAGGGGCTAATCGCCAACAGAAGAGCCGCGAGCGCCACCGGCCAGGGACGGAAATCCAGGCGCCGCCCCAGGCGAAAGAGGAGCGCAACTGCCAGCACGCCCCACCATACGCCAAGAAAGCGCAAAGCAAACTCGCTGTCGCCGGTCAGCTTCAGCCAGATGTTCTGCACAAAATAACTGGCCACCGGGTGCGGTTCTTTGAGACCGATGGTGGCGGAAATGATATCGCCGAAACTACGCTGGCTAAAGAAGTGGCCAAAGGCCTCGTCCCCGCGCAACTCCTGCGTGTCCAGGGCATAGACGCGCAGGGCAAAAGCCGCCAACACGATGACAAGCACCCCAAGGCGCCAGCCTGGTCGACGAACCGTAGGTAGGTGAGAGTTGGATTCGATCATCGGTGCAACAGCACTTCGCTCTCCGTCCGAGTGTCTTTGCGTTCTTTGCTTCTTCGCGTTCTCTGCGTTCGCTTTTGGCGCGCCGATTACCGCCGGCGCCACCCCCATCCCCGTACCACGCCAACCACCAATACTATCACCAACATCAACCCGCCGATCCAAAGCCCAACACGCACACTGTCAGGCCGATAGACCAGGTCAAACTGGGCCACGCCGGCTGGCACCGGCACGCCGACCAGCGTGAGATCGGCACGCATCGGTGTGAACAGGGGCAAGTTCAGCGCAGTGCCGTTAGCGGGTTGGCATTCTTCATTCGCCACGCCACACGCGGTATTTTCCACATGCCAGCCGGGCATCCAGTTCTCGGCAATTATCAGCAATCCCGCTTGTGGGCTATCGACGCTCACGCGCAGATGCGCCGGTGCCAGAGCCTGCATCTGGATCGTGCCGCCTGGCGTTGCTTCTGCCTGGACGTCAGCGGCCGGGGCTTGTGCAGGCGGAGGCTGGCGGTCGGGGCCAGCCACCAGCGCGATGGTTTCCAGGTCGAACGTGTGGTCAGCCAGCAACTTGACCGCCTCTGCATCCGGCGCAACACGCACCGTCGTGGCCAGCCAGGCGCGCGGGTTGGCTTCCGTCAAGCGATGCACGTAGGTGGCGTCGGTCGCTTGCGGAAACTCCGCCAGTCGATCGCTCGGCTCGAAAAGCTCGCCGCGCCAGGTCAGCACGTGGTCGACGCCCAACAAGCGCCACATGCGATCCAGCGGGAACTGGTCGAAGAGCGCCGCATAACGAGCCAGGCGTAATGGGCTGGACCCCCACACATCTTCGAGACCGGCGCGCATGCCATAGTCCTCGTAGACACGGAATTCATTGTAGACGCGGCCGGCCAGGCCGCGATTGGCGCCGGGGCTCTCAGGCACCGCCGCCTGCAGCGCCTCGACTTCGGGCGGCAGAATCGCCTTGCGTGCCGGGTCAAATTGATCTAAATTGGTGGCGATGTTGGCCCAGAAGAGGTTGGCAACGGCGAGCACAGTCAGACCGATGGTGCGCCGGCGGCTCCACCCCGGCAGGCGCAGCATCACGGCAAAGGTCGAAACCAGGGCGACGGTCACAGCGGCAACCAGCAGAAACTGGCCCTGGCTGATCGCCGTCCGCCCAGGCAATTGCCACAGAAGGCCGAACAGATAAACCGCGCCGATCACGAGGCCGGCGAACGCGGTCGCCAGCCAAGCACGCTGGCGCTGCGGCAGCGTGGTGAGTGCAGCCGCGCCATACCCCGCCAATCCGCTCAGCCCAAACACCACCAGGAAGGCGGCCCGCTCCTGCCCGCGAAAGAGATTCCACCCCGGTGCAAAGCGGTAGAACAGGGGATAGAGCCACCCGTTGTCGCCATAGGAAAGCAGCAGTGCGACCGCTACCACGCCAAGTAGAAAACCGGCGCCCACGCGCGGCGACAGCTTCCACGCGGCGTCTGGCCCACTTGCCGCAGACGGCCTGCGCCCGGCACCCCACGCCCCCAGCCACGCCAACCCCAGCCCGACGATGCCGATATACAACGGCGAGTATTGGGTCAATATTCCCGGCAGCAGCGCTTGCCAGGTGTCCTGCACCGGAAAGCCGCCGCTGACAAAGGCATAATCGACGTTGGCGCGCACACTGAGGCCGGCAAATTCCAGGCTGGGCAGCAATTGGGCGGCGCTGAGTCCGAGGGCTATGGCGCCCGCACCGGCCAAACCCAGCAGTACGTGCAGCAGATTGCGGCTGCGCCCCGCGCCGTGCGCAGCGCGCGCCGCCACCAGAAGCAATGCCCATGCGGCGGTCGCATACCCCACAAATAGAAAGGTCTGTGCGTGACCGGCCAGGAAGGCCACCGCCAAAGCGACCCCCAGCCCAATCCACCAGCGCCAGCGCTGCGGCGCCATCACGCCGCGCAGCAACAACCACAAGATCAGCGGCAGCCAGATCGCTGTGCGCAAGACCGCCAGTTGCAGCGGCGGATAGCCGGTGAGATAGCCGGAAAAGGCAAAGAGCGTACCGGCCACGACGCCGCTCCAGCGGTTGCCGGTCAAGGTGCAGACCCACAAATAGATGAAGAAGCCGGCCAGCGCCACCTGTACGATGGCCTCTATTTCGAGGAAATAGAGGCGGGCGCCCGGCGCCGTCCACGGCAGGGTCAGCCCCAGCAACAGGTTGCTCAGCGGGTAGAAGACCGCAGCCTGCACGTCGGCCAGGAAGGGATGGCCGCCATAGGTGAAGGGATTCCACACCGGCAGGCGGCCCGCCAGCAATTCTCCCTGCTGAAACAACGAGAATGGCAAGAAATGGTGAGTAAAGTCACCGTCGGGGAAGGTGCGCAGGCCCAATAGGATAGGTGCATAGAAAAGCGCAGCCAGACCGGCGAACCAGAGGGCGGCGGTTGGCGTGGTCAAGTGTAACCGCACACGTTTTCGATTCGATTGGGAAGGGGTTGGCTGGCCTGGCATGGTGTTAGTCACTCGCGCACGTCGATACTGGACATGCGCCCATCGTACCCTTGCTCACGCGGGTCTGGCAAACAAGTAATCCCCGCACACGCCGACTCAGGTGGCGCCTAGCGCGAAGAGGTGCGTTGGCGCACGGCTTCGTAGAGCAGGATCGCCGTCGACGCCGCGAGGTTAAGGCTGTCGGCCTGGCCAGCCATAGGAATGACGACGCGCGTCACGGCGGCATCCAACCAGGCTTGGGTAAGGCCGTGCGCTTCGCTGCCCAGGACGATGGCCAGCGGGCCGCGCAGATCGCTCGCCGTGTACAGCGTAGCGCCCTCCGGCGTGGCTGCGACGATGCGAATGCCATGCAAGCGCAACCAGTTGATGACCACCGGCGTCGCTGCTTCCCCCAACGGCACCGTGTAGAGAGTGCCCAGGCTGGCGCGCACGACGTTGGGATTGTGCACGTCGGTGCTGCCGGCCGCGCCGCAGACGATCACGCCGTCGACGCCGGCGGCGTCGGCCGTGCGCAGGATGGCGCCCAGGTTGCCCGGCTTTTCGGGGTTTTCCACGACCACGAGGAACGGTGCTGCCGGAAGCGGCAGCTTGTCGAGGGCCGTGGGCAGGTAGGGAACGACGAGCAGCACCCCGCCGCCCTCCTCGCGCACGGCGAGTTTGGCAAACACCTCCCGGGTGACCGTGTAGAGCAGCGTGTGCCGATCCGCATCAAGCTGCTCCAACCGGTGCAGGGCTGGCTGCATCTCCACAGCGGTGGCCAGATCATAGCAAACATACGCCTCCACAGGCGTGATGCCCGCCGCCAGTGCGCGGCTCACCTCGCGCACGCCCTCGACGAGGGTCACCTGGCGCGCCTCACGTTCGGCGCGCTTCTCCAGCTTGAAGGCATCCTTGATGCGCTGGTTGTGGGGGCTGGTAATCGGTAAAGGCATAGAATACTCCACAATCGCCCGTCATCGCTTGACGCCAAGGATGGCGCGATCACAGGTCTTGATCTGACATTGCAGTGATTGTCCTCGATCCTCCCGCTTTCGACAATCCTGGTGGGTGGCAGCGTTCTGATTGCGGCCTGCGGCCGCAATCACCTGGGTGAGCCGAGCCATCGGAGTCCGGCACCTGGCACGGGAAACATCTCCTCAAGCGTGTTTGTTATCATCGCCCCTCGATGATGCGGCTCAGTTGTTTGGTCTCGATCACCGTCAAACTTGGCTTGATGCATTGTAAAAGTGCTAGAATGTTCAACATGGGCTTCCTATAGTTCCTGCGTTGTATGTTTGGTCACAACAACTCTACGTTAAGGTAAGGTGAATCATGACACAGCCTGAGCCGCTCATTCCCAAACACGGCGGCTACCGACAACTGAAGAGTTTCCAAATTGCACAATTGGTTTATGACGTCACAGTGCGGTTTTGTGACCGCTACATCGACCGGCGCAGCCGTACACATGATCAGATGGTTCAGGCAGCACGATCCGGAGTACAGAATATCGCTGAAGGCAGCCAAGCTTCAGGCACTTCGAAGAAGATGGAGATGAAACTCACAAACGTCGCCCGCGCAAGCCTCGAGGAGTTGCGCGTCGACTATGAAGATTTTCTGCGTCAACGCAGCCTGATTATGTGGGATCGGAGCGATCCACGTCGTTCCAATTTGATTGCCCGAAGGCTGACAACCGCCGACGCAGTTGCTGGGTGGGTGAAAGAAATTCATGGACTGAATGGACTGAATGGACAAAATGGACCGGGGAGATATGCTGAACGGAGTGCCCCGTCCACCCCGTCCACTGTATCCACCTACCCAGAGATCGCTGCCAATGCTGCCTTGACCCTCATTGCAGTGGCTTGTAGTCTATTGGACCGCCAACTCGCGGCGCAAGCCGAAGCGTTCGAAAAGGAGGGCGGGTTCACTGAACGTCTTTATCGGACACGTCAAGCCAAGAGACGGGGCGAATGAGCCAATTCACCGAATCCATCGTCGAAGAAGCCGCCCTGATCTGGCTGGAGAGTCTGGGCTACACGATTCTCCATGGCCCCGAAATCGCCTGGGGCATGCCCGCCGCTGAACGCCGCGATCCTGCCTAACACACTCACCCAATCGGCGCAAAGCGTGCCTGGAAGAAGCGCAGGTAGGCCGGTTCGTAGACCATGCGCAGGCCCTTGACGTTGTGCCGGTCGTCGTAGACGGCCTTGACGGACTCGGCGACCACATCCATGTGCGCCTGGGTGTAGACGCGGCGCGGGATGGTGAGGCGCACCAGTTCCAGCTTTGGATAGCGATGGTCGCCGGTCTCCGGGTCGCGGCCGGCGCTGACGACGCCGCGCTCCATCGAGCGGATCCCGGAGTCCAGGTAAAGCTGTGCAGCGAGGGTTTGCGCCGGGAAGGCATCCTGGGCCACATGCGGATAGATGCGCCTGGCATCCAAGAAAATGGCGTGGCCGCCGACCGGTTCGACAATCGGAATGCCCCAGTCGGTCAGCAGTTCGCCCAAATAGCGCACCTGGCCGATGCGGGCGCGCATGTGGTCATCCTGCACCGATTCCTCGATGCCGATGGCGACGGCCTCCATGTCGCGGCCGGCCATGCCGCCGTACGTGTGCAGCCCCTCATAGACCACGACCAGGTTAGAGGCCTTTTCGTAGAGGTCTTGATGGTTCATCGCCAGCCAACCGCCGATGTTGACCAGGTTGTCCTTCTTGGCACTCATCCACGCGCCGTCGGTGTAGGAGCAGAATTCCTTGAGGATGGCGGCGATCGGCGTTTGCTGATAGCCGTCTTCGCGTTCCTGGATAAAGAAGGAGTTCTCGGCCATGCGCGTGGCGTCGAGATAGAGGCGGATCCCATAGCGGTCGCACAGCACACGCAGATCCTTGACGTTGGCCATGCTCACCGGTTGGCCGCCGGCCATGTTCACGGTGCCGGCCAGGCTGACATACGGAATCTTGCCGGCGCCGACGCGCTCGATCAGGGCTTCCAACTTGCCCAGATCGATATTGCCCTTGAAGGGATGCAGGCTCGCCGGGTCGTGGGCCTCGTCGACGATCACATCCACAAACGTGCCGCCGGCCAGTTCCTGGTGGAGACGGGTGGTGGTGAAATACATATTGCCGGGAATGATATCGCCGGGCTTGATCAGCGCCTGGCTGATCAAGTGCTCGGCGCCGCGGCCCTGATGGGTAGGCACCATATGCTTATACCCATAATACTTCTGCACCGCCTCTTCCATGTGGTAGAAGTTGCGGCTGCCGGCGTAGGCTTCGTCGCCCAGCATCATGCCGGCCCACTGGCGGTCACTCATGGCGTTGGTGCCGCTGTCGGTCAGGAGGTCGATGTAGACATCCTCGGAGCGCAGCAGAAAGGTGTTGTAGCCGGCGGCGTCAAGCGCCTTCTCACGCGCCGGGTGGTCGATCATCTTGATCGGCTCGACCATCTTGATCTTCCACGGTTCTGCCCACGAGCGGCGGCCCGATTGCTGGCCCATGGTTTTGTGGATTCGGTGAGGCATTTTTATCTCCTTTAGGTGAGCGATTTGGCAAATCGCCCTACAGTTGATTGTTGCGCCCTAGGCCGCCAGCGCCTGATCCAGGTCGGCGATAATGTCGGCGGGATGTTCTGCCCCTACGTTCAGACGGATGAGGTTGCCCGGCACCTGGGCAAGCTGGCGGCCGCTTTCCCCCTGCTGCTGATGCGTCGAGATGGCCGGGATGGTGGCCACGCTCTTGATGCGGCCGAGATCGGTGGCGCGCCAGATCATTTGGAAGCGGTCGAAGACGCGCCGTGCGGCAAGGTTGCCGCCCTTGACCGTAAAGGCCATTAGGTGACCATACCGGTTGACGGGTTTCCCATAATCGTCGGCACCGTCGGCCAGCCACAGGTAGCGCTGGGCAACGGCATGACCCGCTTGGGCGGGCAGACCGGGATAGTGAGCGGCTTCGACGTTTGGGTGCTGCGCCAGGAAGGCGGCCACCTGTTCGCTGCTACGACTCATGTGGTCGATCTTGCTGCGCAACGTGCGCAGGTCATTGAGGATCATCAGCGAGCTAAAAGGGCTGAGACCCGGCCCGTGGTCGCGCAGCGGCAGCAGCTTGACGTAGAGGGCGAAGTTCGCGCGTAGTTCGTCGGGACCGACGCGGCTGGGCAGATTGTGCCGGGCGATGATGGCACCAGCAATCGCCATGCCGCTGCTGCCCATGGTCTTACTGAGCGACTGCACCACAATGTCGGCGCCGTGCTCCAGCGGGCGAAGCAGAGCCGGCGTGGCAACGGTGGAATCGACGATCAGCGGCAAGCCATGACCGTGCGCCAGTTCCGCCAATGCGGCGATGTCAAAGACCGCCAGCCCGGGGTTGCTGGGCATCTCGCCAAAGAGCAAGCGGGTGTTGCCGTCGATCTGATTCGCCCATTCGGTAACATCAAGCGGGTCGCGCACCCAGCGCACTTCTATGCCGCGTTCCACGGCATAGCGCTGGCTGAAGAGCATAAAGGTGCCGCCGTAGCACTTTGCGCTGACGACGATGTTCGGGCGAGACGGGCCGTGGTCGTTGCTGCCGGCCGTGCCGTCGTTCATCAGAAATGGATTGGTGGCCATAAAAATCGCCGCCATGCCGGAAGCCGCCACCGTGGCGCTGACCTCACCGGCGTAGCCGTAACCCTCCAGCAGCGCCAGCGTCTCTTCCAGATAATGCTGCGTCGGATTGGCGATACGGGCGTAGGTCCACGACGGCATGAGGTAAGCCAGGGCCGCCTCCATGTGATCGCTGTTCTCAAAGTGCTGCGAGGTGCTGAGATAGCCGGGCTCGATGATGCTGCCCTGGTTGGCGAGCGCCGCCTCCATGTTGTAAAGGCCGTGCACGGCAATGGTGTCGAACTTCTTGGCGCGCATGGTCGCGCGCTGCGCGGCCTCGGCGGCCGTCATCTGTTCGCCACGACGCATATAGGCTTCGACGCCGGGCGCATACGTTGGACTCGTCATGTGGGTTCCCCTTCCTTTTCCTCTTTTTGTCCCAACGGCAAAGCCGTCGTGAACTTCACCTCGGTAAAGACCAGGCTCGTATGGATGCGGGCGACGCCGGGGATGGGCGTCAACTGTTCCATGACGAGATATTCCAATTCCTTACGGTTGCGCACCGCCACTTTGAGCAGATAGTCGTATTCCCCGGTAACGTGGTGGCACTCGAGCACGCCCGGAATCTGCTGAATTGCCTCGCGAAACTGCTGCACCTGTTGGCGCGTGTGCATCTGCAGGCTGATGTTGACGAAACAGAGCATGTCGTAACCCAGTTTCTCGCGGTCGAGCAGGGCCACATACTGGCGGATAAAGCCTTGCTCTTCCAGCCGCCGCAAGCGCGCATGGACGGCCGGCGGCGACAAATTCAGGCGGCGCGCGAGTTCGGCGTTGGTGATACGGCCATCGGTCTGCAGGGCCTGCAGGATGACGAGATCGAGTTCGTCCAGTGAATCCATGTAGTAAGAAGCATAATGCAAAATCCGCTTGATGTCAATAATCATTCGCAATTTTCAATATAGTACAGATGTTTATTCGTAGTATGGATATAGATACAGAATATTGTGAGTTTAGCATCCATTTGAGTATAATAGCGACATCCGGCCGCGGGCCGAAATGGCAAAGCAGGGAGATGTATGTGAATTCCGCAATCAATGGCGCTCTACCATCCGGTCGGCTGTGGATACGACCGGCGACGGTGGACGACGCGCCCACACTGCTGACGATTATTCAACAGGCGTACGCGCACTACCGCGATTTTCTCGACCCGCCGTCGGGCGCGTTTCGGGAGACGTGCGCGGCACTTGCCGAATTGTTGACCCGTGAATCGGCGGTGCTGGCCGGCACCGGGGCCGAAGCAGCGGGCTGCGTCTTTTACGATCTGGCCAACGGCGAACTCTATCTGCACCGGATGGCGGTGATTCCAGCCGCGCGCCAGCAGAGCGTGGGGCATGCGTTGGTGAGTTACGTCGAGGCGCGGGCGCGCGAGTTGGGATGTGCGCGCGTACGCCTGGGCGTGCGGCTGCAACTGCCGGAAAATCAGGCGTTCTATGCCCGGATCGGTTACGCCGTGCTTGGGCCCGACACGCATCCTGGCTATACGCGGCCGACCTTTCTGCACATGGCCAAGGGCGTTGGCGAGCCGCCGCAGCATTTCGTCGCCGTCACGCCATACGACCCGTCCTGGCATCGACAGTATGTGGTCGAATCGCGGCTTTTGCAGTTGGTCTTTGGCGATGAGTTGGTGGCCATCCATCACATCGGCAGCACGTCCATCCCCGGCATCTACGCCAAACCGGTGATCGACATAATGCCCTTGGTACGGGACATCGGTGCGATCGACGCCTTCAATCCGGTCATGCAGGCGCTGGGCTATCGCGCCTTGGGTGAGTGGGGCATCCCGGGGCGGCGCTATTTCCCAAAGGGCGGCAACTATCGCACCCACCAGGTGCACGTCTTCCAGGCCGACAACCCGGACGCCGAACGCCATCTGGCGTTTCGTGACTACTTGATCGCGTACCCGCAGAAAGCGTGGGCCTACAGCGACCTCAAGCGCAGATTGGCGGCCGTGTATCCGACGAACATGGATGCCTATGTCGCCGGCAAAGATGCGCTGATCAAGCAATTGGAAACAGAGGCAGTCGCATGGCGAAGCACGGTTGCCGGCGTGTAAATTGTCCAACATCGCGGCCGGTGTTACACTGCACCGCTATAGATACGCTTATTTTGCGATTTAATTTCACGCACAAAGGACACAATCTGAATGTCATCCAAACAATGGACTCAAGCGCCGGCCATGAAGATCGACCCCAAGAAGAGCTACACGGCCAAGATCGAAACGACGCGTGGCACGATCGACGTGGCGCTCTCGGCGGCAAACGCGCCCAAGACCGTCAACAACTTCGTGTTTCTGGCGCGCGAAGGCTTTTATGACGGTGTGCTCTTCCACCGCGTCATCGACAACTTCATGATCCAGACGGGTGACCCCACCGGCACCGGTAGCGGCGGCCCCGGCTACAAGTTTGAGGACGAAGTGGTGAACAACCCCCTCAAGCATGAGACCTGCGTCATTTCGATGGCCAACGCAGGCCCCAACACCAACGGCAGCCAGTTCTTCATTACCCATTCGCCGCAGCCCCATCTGAACGGCAAACACACCGTCTTTGGCAAAGTCACAAGCGGCGAAGACGTCGTCAACAACATCCGCCAAGGCGATAAAATCGTCAAGATTGTAATCGAAGAAGCCTAGAACATGACAAGTGACGGGTGGTGTGCGGCGGGCGCAATCGACCGCCGATCACCCGTCACCTATTTCCACCCATGACGAATCCTCCTCTCCCCTTCACGCAACTCGGCGCCGGCGTCGGCAGCGGGACACCGGCGCCGGCTGGCTGGCTGCCGATCAACGTGCGCCCGCTGCTGGTGTTCGTGGGCGTAACCGGCGCCGGCAAGAGCACGACGTTGGCCGCACTGGATGAGGGCGGGTTTGCCTGCCATCGGCTGCCCGACCGGCGCGACTTGACCGATCGGTTGATCATCCCGACCGTACAGGCGCAGCAGGGCGAAACCATCGCGCCGGTCACGGACCGCACGTTGCGCTTTGCGTACACACGGTCCTATCGGGAGTCACATGCGGGCGGCATGGCGCACGCGCTGACCCAACTCCGCATCGACCCCCTGGCGCTACCCGATCTGCTCGTCTTCGACGGCCTGCGTGGTGAGGACGAGGTCATGCAGGCCGCCCGCCTGTTGCCTGCCGCCCGTTTTGTCGTATTACAGGCGCCGGATGTGGTGCGCGTGGCGCGGCTGATGGGGCGTGGCGATCCATTTGACCAGATTGGCGGCGCCGCCAGCGCCGGCGGCGGAAATAGTGGAGCGAACCCACGGATTGACCACGTACAAACCTTTGCCGATGTCGGGGCGCCGGAAGCGGCGACGTTGTTTACGCACCTGGAAGAACAGGCGCTGCTCGAACTGGTGCGCACGGGGAGCGTCACCGCCGCGGCGCTGCGGGCGGCGCTGACGATTGTCGGTGAAGAGCGGCGCAACTACGACCCGGCCGCGGCAAGGGCGGCCCTGCTGCGCATGGCGCCGGCACACACGCTGGTCGTCGACACCGTGCACCATCTACCGGAACAAGTGGCAACCCAGATCATGGATTTTTGTAGCGCATGACACTCACCATCTCCGCCATCACCACGACCGTTTTTCGCTTGCCCATGGACGGCGAATTGAAGTGGGGCAAGTCCAGTCGCATGGACGAAGTCCGCCATGTGCTGGTGCAAGTTGCGCTGAGCGACGGCAGTACGGGCGTCGCCGAGGCGCCGCCGCGGCCGACCATTTATGGCGAAACCGAAACCAGCGTCACCCACATTGTCGGCAGCGAACTGGCGCCGCGCTTGATCGGGAAGCCGGCCGCGCAGGCCGCCGCGCTCATGCAGGTCGTCAAGAACAACCACACGGCCCGCGGCGCCATTGACATGGCGGTGCACGATGCGTTGGCACAAAGCGCAGGCGTCACGCTGGCCGCACACCTTGGATGCACGCAAGACCGTATGCCGGTCAGCTTTATCCTCAGTATCGGCGACCGCGACACGGTGCTGGCGGAAGCCGCGCGCGTCGTGAAGCAGGGCGTACGTGTGCTCAAGGTGAAGGTTGGCCGCGATTGGGATGAAGATATCGCACGCATCCGCGATCTGCAGAAGATGTTTGGCGCCACCGTAGCGCTCTACGCCGACGCCAACGAGTGCATGGACCCGGAGGACGCGGCGCGCAAGCTCAACACTTTGCACGGGCTGGGGCTGCGCTATTGTGAAGAGCCGCTGCCGGTGGAGCTGATCCGCGAACGTGCGCTGCTGCGCGCCGGCGGGCATCTGCCGTTGATAGCCGATGACAGCGCCTTTACCTATCGCGATCTGGTGCGCGAACTGGAATTGGACACCTTCGACATCCTCAACATCAAGACGCCACGCACGGGGTACACGGAGTCGTTGCACATGTTGGCGGCGGCGCAAGCCGCCGGCAAAGGGGTGATGGTTGGTTCGCAGGCCGGCAGCGCGATCGGCACGGCGCGCGCGGCGATTTTTGCCGCCCTCCCCGGCATCGCCCATCCCTCCGAGCTCAGTTTCTTTCTCAAACTCAAAGAAGACATTGTGGACCGCACGCTTCCCATTCGGGACGGGTTTCTCCACATCGCCGACGTGTTGGCCCTACAGATCGATCCCACCCGGCTGCAAGCAGCCGCGGTGTGAGGCGGTGAGTCCATGCAACCACCCATTCCAATCAGCGGCCCGTTAGGCCTTGGCGACCTGCTTGACGGCACCTTCCGGCTCCTGCGCGCGCGCTTTAGCAAGCTGGCGCTGACGGCGGCCATCTTCCTGGTGCCGGTCGGGGTGCTCGCCATCCTGATCTTTGGCGTGGCAGCCAACGGCTTTGTGGCGTTATTCACGGTCGCCGCCGAAGAACCATTTTCGTCGGGGGCGAGTACGGAGTTTGGCGTTCTCGGCACGATCTTTCTGGTGACTCTGGTTGGCTATTTGGGGACGGCGCTCGCCTACGTCAGCCTCACCAGTCACGTCTTTGCCTATCTGGCCGGTGAAGATATTGCGGTAGGTGAGGGTATCCGGCGCGGCGTACGGCGGTTGCTGCCGTATATCGGCGCCGTGCTGCTCTATGGCCTGGTGCTTGGCGTCGTCGCGCTTGTCTTCTTGTTTGCGCTGATGATCCTGGTGGTTTTCCTCACGGCCATTGTGGGGATCGTCTTTTCGACGGTGACCAACAATATACTGATCAACATCGGGATCCTATTCATCACGCTCTTTTTTACTTTTGTCGCCGGCGTCGCTGTCATGGCGCCGGTGGGCTTTCTGAGCGCATCCTGGATCGTGGGGCCAACGGTCGCTGTCGGCGAAGCGCGCGGGCCAGTCAGCGCCCTTGCACGCAGTTGGGCATTGACAAAACGCAATCGCTGGCGCTGTTTTGGCTACCTGGTGTTGCTCACCGTGCTCAACTATGTGATCCTGGGACTGCCCGTCACCGTGCTGCAGTGGCTGGCGGTCATCATCCTGCCGCCGCAGATCATGGGGTTGATCAGCGGCGTCATTATCGGCCTGAACTACTTTTTCAACATCCTATGGTACCCATTTCTCGTGCTGGCGCTGGTGCTCCTCTATTTTGATCTGCGCGTACGCAATGAAAGCTATGATCTCGACCTGCGCATCCGTCAGTTGGAAGAGAGTCTGCCGCCGGCGAACTTGCCGTAATGGCGGACGCTCCCAATGCTTGACGGCAACGCTTATCGTGCTTGGGCTGTTTTTCGGGCTGGTGAACCATGCCTGTGCACAGTCCGATGGGGACGCTGCTGTCCCCGTCGCGCTGCCGGCCTACGCGGCCGCCATTGCCGATGCCCGTGACACCTTGGCGGACGCCAGTGACCCGGCTGCCGTCGACGCCGCGCGCCAGGCCCTGGCGCAGATCAGCCAGGTGCGGCTGCCCAATGGCGCCTTGATCGAGGTGACGCCGCTGCTGGGGCCTGCGGATCAACCGCTTACGCGTGCTGAGGCGCAAGCACGGCTGAACGTGGCGCTGCACCAACTGGAGGCCGCCGCCAGCGACGATGCCGCCGCGCGCCTGGCAGTGCTGGCCAGCGTGTTGGCGGGGCCAGAGTTCAGCCATGGTGAATCGCTCTGGGACCGCTTCCGGCGCTGGCTGGACGAGTTATGGAACCGACTGTCCCCCCCGCGCAGCACAGACCCCGCCACGGCTGCGACGACTTCGGCTATCGGCACCCGTATCGGCTGGGCGCTGGCGATCGCCGGCGCAGCCGCGCTGCTCTGGCTGCTCGCCTACTGGCTGCGCGGCTTCCTCGGCAGTTTTGTGGCCAATGCCGAAGCCAATCGCCCGGTAGATGGTGGCGACGGTTCGCCGCAGACACCGGCCGCAGCACGCCAACGCGCCAGCCTGCTGGCACGCGCCGGCAACTACCGCGAAGCCGTGCGAAATCTCTATTTGTCAACGCTGCTGACCCTGGAAGAGCACGGCCTGGTCACGCCGGACCGCAGCTTGACCAACCGTGAGCTGCTAGACCATCTGGATGTCGGACACCCGCTGCGGCCCCATCTCCAACCGGTCGTTGACACCTTTGACGCCGTGTGGTACGGCGTCCAGAATCCCGATGACCAGACCTATCGCGCATATGCCGATTCGATCGACGAGTTGGAAACCCTGGCGCGACAGCAGGAAAAGGCCTAGGCGGCGTCCATGTCTACTCCTGGTTCTCCTGACGCAGCCGTCGGTTCGCGCGCGCGCAAGCGACCCTCCTTCTTTCGGCGCCTCAATTGGCCGCTGGTGGGCGTGCTCCTGCTATTGGCGATCCTGCTAGTCGTCAGCACCCTGCGCAGCCAGCCGGCCGTGCCCATCGCGTTCGACCCCGACTCCACGGCAGACAACGGCCTGCGCGGGCTCACACGCTGGCTGGAAAACCTGGGATATCCGGTGCGTCGCACCGATGGGCTGCGCTTTGCGCTGCCGGCCGGTGCGACGCTGCTCTTTGTCTACCCGAACCAGCTTTCCTACACGGCGGGCGAAGCGGCCGCTGTGCGCCAGTGGGTCGAGCAGGGCGGGACACTGGTGCTCGTGGGCCCGCACCCGGAAGACGGTGAGTTGGAAGAAGCCTTTGGCGTACATGCGCGGACACAAGAGGATTTTAGCATGCGGGAGCAGCAGACCCAACCACTGATCGAGCACGGGGCACAAGCGTATCGGGTCGATTGGAGCGTGGACAGCGCTGTGCTTGATCTGACCGGCGCGCCGGCCGCCGTGCCGGTGCTAACCACCGCGGGCGGCGATACCACCATGGCTGTGCAGGCGGTGGGCGACGGCGTGGTGTGGCACCTGGCGCCGGGCAATGCATTTACCAACCACGGCCTGCAGCTTGAAGATCACGGCGATTTTCTGCCGCCCATTTTGCGCACCGTGCCGCCGGGCGGTGTGGTGGTTTTTGATACGTTCCATCAATTCGGCCTGAGTCGCGCCGGCGAGCAGATCGCCACGTTGCAGGATTGGATCTACCGGACGCCAACCGGCTGGGCGACTCTCTTTGGGATGGGTGCGCTGGGACTATTTCTGGTGCTTCAGGGCCGCCGGTTGGGGCCATCCGTGCCCACGGCGGCCGAACGCCGGCGGCGCGAGGCGGGCGAATATGTGCAAGCCATGGCCGCGCTGGCGCGACGGGCACGCCTGAGCGACGATGTGGCGCACCACCAACAACAGCGGCTCAAGCGCGGCCTGGCACGGCGGCGCGCCGTAAGCCCCGATCTGCCCAACGCCGAATTCCTGATACGGCTGAGCGGCGGCGAACCGCCCCTCACGCCGGCGGTGATCGCCACCGTCAGCGCCACGCTGCACGCGCTGGAGGCACAACCGGGCGAGCAGCAACTCGTCGATCTGGCCGCCAAAGTGGATCAGATCTTGCACGACCAATCGTAATCGCCAACCAAGCCAAAGAAGAGGGCTACTCGTGACGCTTGCCGAAACGTATGCACAGTTGAAAAGCGAAGCCGCCAAGGTGATTGTGGGCCAGGAGGAGGTTTTCGAACAGGTTGTCATCGCGTTCTTAAGCGGTGGGCATGTCCTGCTCGAAGGTGTGCCGGGCGTCGCCAAAACGCTGATCGCCAAAACGCTGGCGCGGCTGGTCGACACCGGCTTTGGCCGCATCCAGTTCACCGCCGACCTGATGCCGAGCGATGTCGTGGGCACCCAGGTCTTTGAGATCAACAAGGGCACCTTTTACCTCAAGCAGGGGCCGATCTTCACCAACATCGTGCTGGCGGACGAGATCAACCGCGCCCCCGCCAAAACCCAGTCGGCGCTGCTCGAGGCGATGGAGGAACGTCAGGTGACCGTCGACGGCACGCGTTACCCACTGGAGGAGCCGTTCATGGTGTTGGCGACGCAGAATCCGGTGGAGTACGAAGGCACCTATCCGCTACCGGAGGCACAGCTTGATCGGTTTCTCTTCAAGGTGGTAGTCGATTACCCACCGGAGGCCGTCGAACGCGAGATTGTGCGCCGCTACCACACCGGTTTTGACGCCCGCCACATCGACGCCACCGGCATCCAACCTGTGCTGCATGTCGCCGGCCTGCCGGCCCTGCAGGCCGAAATCCAGGCGGTGACGGTCGAAGAGGGAATCATCGCCTACATCACGCAGATTGCGGCAGCCACGCGGCGCAGTGCCGATCTGATCCTGGGCGGCAGCCCGCGCGCCAGCATCGCCACCCTGCTGACCGCCAAGACCTACGCGGCGCTGCACGGGCGCGCCTACGTGACGCCCGACGACGTGAAGCATGTGTTGCTGCCGACCTACCGCCACCGCATCATCTTGCGCCCGGAAGCGGAGATCGAAGGGTTGGACGCCGACGCCGTGCTGCGCAGAATCGTGGCCGGGGTGGTAGCGCCCCGATAGTGGCATCGAGAATTGACAATTGGGTGTCGACCCTTGAGAATGGGTTATTCTATGTCGCACCTATTCATTCGCGCCGCGGCGGCGGCTGACCAGGAAGCCATCCGCCGGATCATCGGCCAGGCACGGCTCAACCCGATGGGGCTGCATTGGCAGCGCTTTATCATTGCCGAAGAACGTGGCCAGGTGGTCGGCGTCGGGCAGATCAAGCCGCACGGCGACGGGTCCGAGGAACTGGCGTCGCTGGCCATTGTGCCGGAGCGGCAGAGCGCCGGGATCGGCAGCGTGCTCATGTGGACATTGATGGCGCGTGCGCCGGGGACGCTTTATCTGCGCTGCGCCAGCCACAATGAAGGGTATTATCGGCGTTTTGGCTTTCGGGCGCTATCCTTGGCAGAAATGCCGCCGAGTCATCGGCGCATCTTTCGGGTGGCCAACGGGATGATGCGGATTGCCAACTTGTTCACGAAGGACCCTGAACGGATGTTCATCATGGGTCGAAATTTGACGGAGTCGTGAAGGACGGGGAGAACGGTGCGATGGCTACTCTGCCGGAGGAGCACGAACGGCTCTATGAACGCATCTACTTGATCGTGCGCCAGATTCCGCCCGGTAAGGTTGCCACGTACGGCCAGATCGCCGAGTTGGCGGGCGACTGCACGGCGCGCATGGCTGGCTATGCCATGGCGGCGGCGCCGGAGGGTGTGCCCTGGCAACGGGTGATCAACGCGCAAGGGAAGGTCAGCCCACGCGCCGACCATTGGGGCAGCGAGGTGCAACGGGTGCGGCTGGCCGACGAAGGGGTGGAATTTGACGCTCAGGATCGCGTCGATTTCGCCAAGGTGCGCTGGGCCGGTCCCGGCCTCGGCTGGCTGCTGGAACACGGCTTCACACCGCCGGCAGATCCAGAACCGTCCGGCGAGGAAAACGTTCAACCACGAATGCTCTGAGCTGGATACCCTCGATTCCCACCTTCCCACAAAGGACTCATGATGCGCATACCCGTAACCCTCGCGACAATCGCACAATGACAGCAGAAATTGTCGTCAAAACCATCGCCCCGGAATATTTCGCGCAGCTCGAGCAGCTTCAGCGCGATTGTTACCCCACACTCGGTGCGCAGGAACTGATGCGCGTTGAGCATTTTGCGAGCCAGTACCACGTCTTCGCCGAAGGGCAAATTGTCGTCTTGGACGGTGCGAGCGTGATCGGCCAGGGGTCCGGTCTGTTTGTCGATTTTGACTTCGACCACTATGCGCACACGTTCGCCGGCATCTGCGACAACTTCTACTTTCGCAACCATCAACCCGACGGCGCCTACTATTATGGGGCCGATATCAGCGTGCACCCCGCTTACCGCGGCCGCGGCATCGGCAAGCTGATCTACCGGGCACGCAAGGCGGTGGTGCAAAACAACAATCGACGCGGCATCGTGGCGGGCGGCATGCTGCCGGGCTTTGCGCATTACAAACACGATCTAGCGGTGCAGGAGTACGTCGACCGGGTGGTCGCCGGCGAATTGTTCGACCCCACGCTGTCGTTCCAAATCAAGCAAGGCTTCGTCGTGCGCGGGCTGATCGAAAACTACCTGGAAGACCGGGCATCCGGCAATTGGGCAACGCTGATCGTCTGGGAAAACCCAGATTACCATCCCGACCCACATTTCGGGCAACCGTGAGCCATAGACTACAATAACAAAGGTATGTTTGCATCTGTAGATTCCTCGACTTCGCGTGGGAGCACTTTGCTGCGACTGGCCCTCCTGGCAGTTCTGCTTGCCGCATTTTGGCTCCGCCTGCAAGCGCTGACCCGCCAGGATATCTGGTGGGACGAAGCCCGCAACATCGATGTAGCCCTGCGCCCGCTGGCACAGGTGGCGACTGCCCCCGAGCTTGACATCCAACCACCCGTCTACTACTGGCTGCTGCATGGGTGGGATCGCTTGCTTGGCGTGACCATCGGCCAGCCAGCCGCATTGCTCGCCTTTGCCAACCGTCTGCTGAGCGTATTTGCCGGCGTGATCGGCGTTGCCTTGCTCTATGCGCTTGGCCGCCGCACAACCGGATCGCTGGCCGGTCTGCTGGCCGCGGGGGTGGGCGCCTGTTCACCTTTCTGGCTGGCCGAAAGCCAAGAAACGCGCATGTATACGACCGGCTTTGCCCTGCTCGCCGGCGCCGCCGTGTCCTTCTTGTCGGCGTTTGGTGGCGTGCGCGCGCACGCCACGCAGGTTCACCGTGGGCGCCTGGTGGTTTTTGTGCTGCTGGCGGCGGCGGCTTTGTTGACCCACTACAACGCGGTCTTCATCCTGGTCGCCTGGTATGTGTGGTGGGGAGCCTGGTGCTTGTGGCAACCCGACCGCTGGCGGCAGCTTGGGGTTGCGTTCCTCTGCGGTCTGGCGATGACGGTGCTGGTGCTGCCCGTCGCCCCCATTGCCCTGCGCCAGATTCCCGGCTATGAAAACCCGAACATCACAATACCGACGATCGGCGATTATCTCTGGCAGAACTGGCAAGCCTATATCGGCGGGTATGCCTTTGACCCAACCATGTTGGCCAACAACGGCGCGCTCTGGCTGTGGGCTGTTCTCGCCGTCGCTGGCGTGGGCGTCCTCATCGCCCTTGTCACGGCGTGGCGTGCACCCAAAGAGGCCGGTCTCCGCGCGGCGCGCTTGTCGCAGGTCGCTACACTTTCGTTCCTACTTGCCTGGCTCCTCGGCGGTCTCGCCCTCTATTACATCGCCGTCCTGGATCGCAACTCCTTCAACGTGCGCTACAGCAGCTTTGTCACGCCGGCGCTCTACACGTTGGCCGGGGCCGGCCTGGCCGCCTATGCGCGCTGGTGGCGGACCTTGCCGGTGGTAGCGCTGGCGCTGGTCCTGGTTGGGTTGTGGCCGGCGGCCCAGGCCGACCTGTACGATAGCCGCTTTGACCGCGAGCACATGGATGAGGTTGCGGCCTGGTTGCACGCCAACAATCAGCCGGGCGACGTCATTTTCGTCGACCAGAAGTATCCGTTCGGCTTCTATTATCAACCGTACACGACCGACGCCGCCGTCGATCTGCCGGCGGGTGACACGCCGCCGGCGCGTTACCTCTTTGTCGATATCAACACCCTGGACCAGGATCTGAACCAGTGGGCAAAAAACGCCAACCGGGTCTTCTGGGTGCAGTGGTTTGAGAGCGACACCGACCCGCGGCGCGCCGTGCATTTTCTGCTCGACAAAGTTGGCCGCCACGCCGGCGAACAGGTCTTCCAGGGCTATTCGATCGACTGGTGGGACATGCAGCCACCAACCACCTTTGCGCTGGCGCCGAATCTGACGCCGGCTCGTTTTGCCTTTGCGCCCGCGGTGGAGACGGTAGCACTATCCCTGCCGCAAGGACAGAGGGAGCGGCTGGTGGCGGGGGGGACGTTGCCGGTGGCGATCCGGTGGCAGCGGACGGCGGGGGGAACGATCGGCCGCCCGCTAAAGGCGCGCGTTGCCCTCTACGATGCCAACGAGGGGCGTGTGGCCCAGGCAGACGAACGTCTGCTAAACGACCGCCACCGCGCGCCTTCGCAATGGCAGCCGGCTGACCAGCCGCTGAACGTCTATGCGTTGGCACTCCCGGCAGAGCTTGCGCCGGGCGATTACACGGTACGCCTGCTCGTCTATGACGCTGAGACCCTGGAGCCGCTGACGCTGGTCGACGACGCCGGCAACCCGGCCGGGCAGGAAGCCACATTGGGTACGCTATCGATCTCTGTTCCTTGACTCACACAGACCCACGATGACAGAACAACTTTCCCTTTTCCCCTATCTCGAAGCTCAGGAATCGACGCGCCCGCCGGATTTCCTCCCGATCTACACGCCGTCGCTCAACGGCCGCGAAGAGACCTATGTGCTGGATGCCTTGCGCAGCGGCTGGATTAGCAGCCTGGGCACCTACGTGACGCGCTTTGAGCAGCAGTTCGCGGCGTTCTGCGGGGTGAAGCATGGCGTGAGCGTCAGCAACGGCACGGTGGCGCTCCATCTGGCGCTGCATGCCTTGGGCATCGGCGCGGGCGACGAAGTGATCGTGCCCAGCCTGACCTTTGTGGCCAGCGCCAACGCGGTATGTTACACCGGCGCCACCCCTATCTTTGTGGATGTGGATCCGTGCACCTGGTGTATCGACCCGGCCGACGTGGCACGCCACATTTCACCGCGCACCAAGGCCATCATGCCCGTCCATCTCTACGGCCATCCGGCGCCCATGGCGGAACTGAACGCGCTGGCGGCGCGCCACAACCTGCTGGTCGTGGAGGATGCCGCCGAAGCGCACGGTGCGACGATCGACGGCAAAACCGTGGGCGGCTGGGGGCGAATTGGCTCGTTTAGTTTCTACGCCAACAAGATCATCACGACCGGCGAAGGCGGCATGTTGACCACGGACGACGACGCCCTGGCGGCCCGCTGCCGCATGCTGCGCGACCACGCCATGCCGCCGCAGAAACGCTACTGGCATGACGAGATCGGGTTCAACTACCGCATGACCAATTTGCAGGCGGCGGTCGGCGTGGCGCAGATGGAGCGCATCCACGAGTTTATCCGGCGCAAGCGCGCCATCGCCCATCACTATGCGCAGCAACTCGCCGGCATCCCCGGCCTCACGCTGCCAGCGGAACGACCCGGGTTCACCAATGTCTATTGGATGTATTCGATCCTCGTCGAATCGCCCTATGCGCGCACACGCGATGAATTGATTCCGGCCCTGCGCGCGCGCGGCATCGACAGCCGGCCCTTCTTCCATCCGCTGGACACGCTGCCGCCCTACCTGGCCGCCACGCCACGCCCCGTTGCCTTCCATCTAGGCCGCTGCGGGCTCAATCTGCCGAGTGCGCCATCCTTGACCGATGCG
>Ga0105047_10001300_pt1 | contig 44493 bp, 43 predicted proteins | sample MAT04_FD_78384 | JGI IMG/M metagenome (GOLD analysis project Ga0105047, IMG submission 78384) | Freshwater microbial communities from Lake Fryxell liftoff mats and glacier meltwater in Antarctica - MAT-04 (megahit assembly) | ecosystem: Environmental > Aquatic > Freshwater > Ice > Liftoff... | reverse complement strand
CTCCTTGCAAGCCGCTCGCTTGCTCAGCTCTCGCGTCAGCACGCGACGCCGAATCTCAACCCATTGATCCATGTCCTTGAACACCTGTGTTCCTCGCCATCGATAACGGTCGTACTGGTTCTTACGAACCAACTATCCGTTACACATTGGCGAGTTCGGCCAAGGACGCCGCCTTTTACGATCCTACGCGGATCTCCGACCAAGCGCCGGCCTTTTCGGCCGACGTTCACAAAATGGACGGTATTTGATCGATAAGCCGTACACCTCCACCCCATGGCCGCTCGAACAGCGGCTCGCGCTATTTAACTTTCTCCACGATAGCTGGCTGAAGGTCTTGCTTTGGAAAAAGGAAGGACAGCTAGACAAGGACAAAGTGACTCTCTATTTCGTCAAACGGATGCGCGACATGGCGGCTAAGCACAACGCCAAGTTCTTGTTCGTATGGCTAAACAAAGGTCAGTTGTTCGACAAATTTGAGCCAAAACTCCACGAGAGTGGAATCGCCAGCATCAATTGCGAGCACCCAAGAAATTTTATTCCTGAACTAAGAGTCGGAGGCGTAGGGCATCCAAACGGGGATTATCACCGCTACGTTGCTGAATGTATTTCAAAGTATCTTATGAGTGTGCAAGGGTCGCCGCTGCTTGCTAAATAAGCTGCCTTGCAAAGGCCGCAACCAAAGAGACTGACCGCTGGCTCCATCGTGATGATATCCTCGTGCGATCTCCAACTAGCCGCACAATGTAAGGTCAGTTCCGATTTGCCTTTCTGACTTCCTCACCTGGGCGAAGGCCACGGGCAAGTCCACCAATACCGAAGCAAGAGCTGAATTCACAGCGATTCTGCCCCTGGCCCTCGGCAACTAGCCTCGTGCCGAATACCGCTCTCCCTGAGATTCGGCTTACTTTGATCTATAGTGCCAGTTTTCCCGGTCCGTGCTATAATTTAGGCATGCTTCAGATTCCACTAACTCCCGACGCCGAAGAGATTCTTCGGGAACGAGCCAAGGCTAACGGCGAAGACGTTTCGTCGTACGCTGCGAGGCTCCTGCAAGAGGCACTTGTCGCCCCATCGGTTGACGAGCTGCTCGCACCATTTCGCAAGCAGGTCGAAGACAGTGGCATCACCGATGCGGAGTTGAATTCGCTCGGTGAAGAACTTCGCACAGAGGTTTGGCAGGAGACGCAGGCACGGAAAGCCAAAAGCGCGTGACTACGCTAGCCGTCTATGACTGCATGCTCTTCTTCCGAGCGGCAGCCCGCCCACGTCTTGCAAGACCTCTCTTTGAACTGGTTCACAAGGGCGAAGTCACACTTTGCTTGGGGCCGGACGTCCTGGCCGAAGTTCGCGATGTGTTGACGCGTCCCAAACTGCTCGCGAAGTTCCCGGCATTAACTGCTCCAGCAGTCGACGCTTTCCTGGCCCAGCATCTGCGGATGGCGACTTGGATCACGGACGTTCCAGAGCATTACGTCTTGGCCCGCGACCCGAAAGACAGCAAGTACCTGAACCTGGCGATTACGGCCAACGCCTCCTATGTGGTGACTGACGATCTAGACCTTTTGGAGTTGATGGAACCGCAGTCTCCTGCGGGACAGGATTTCCGGGCGCGTTTTCCCAGTCTTCAAATCGTTAGTCCGGCTGCCTTCGAAGCCATCGTCACGCGGCCTGCCTCCTGACGCAGTTGCGTTGGAACTTCTTCACGCAAATATTCTCCAAGGTCTTCCGCCGCGATCTAGTCGCAGCGGGCCACGATACGCTTTCCACTCAGGGTAATTCGAGAATTCGAGCGGTGTTCTGCGGCGGCTGACGAGGCCCCTTTCCGAATCGGACCAACAAAGGCAGGGGCTGCGAGGGGATGGAGGCAGTGCGGCTTCTCGACTCCGCCTTCATCGTCCCATCATCATCGGGGCCAAGGGCCTTCGGCCTCTGCGGGGCGAGCCCCGACGATGACAGGCCGACGAAGGCAGGCACGAAATCGACTACTTAATCAGACGCGGAATATCCACTAAGAACTCTTTTAGTCGCTGCAACAACTCCAGCGCGTAGCAAGCGTCCTGTTCTCGGATCTCCAGCATGCAGTGTGCACCATCCCGGTCGGAATAGAACGGGTATCGCAGGTTATTATGCAGCGTTTTGAATCGATGGCCGCCCAAGACACGGTTGCTCAGCAAATCTGAAACATGAGTCCGCGTGATGGGATCGGCGGTAACGATTTGAATAAGGAATTCCAGAAGATCTTCCAAATCGTGCGTGCGCGTCTGATCTCGATAATAGACCTGCCCGGCGTTGACCATCGAAAAGATGCTGTGCCTGACCCTCTTCTCCATCGATTGCACCACAAAGTAGGTGGCATGGCGATAGTGGTGCTGTTCGATCAGCAGCCGAGCGGCCTGCTCGTCTTCGTCAGCCAGTCGCTCATACTCTCCGGCGACGGCAGCATGGCCAATTCCTTTTCGGAGCGAACCGATAGACTTGGGTGGCATTGGCATGTTCTCTGTTGTTTCTCCCGCAGCCTATTCAGTCGGCTAACCCTAATATCCTGATGCGTTATTCGATTGCTGGCAAGTATTGCGGGTAGAGCGAACCTGGGCCGGGACGATCTGTGCCACCGGATTCGGGCGATACCTATTGGCCGCACGGCGACAAATCGTGACGGGACGTTTGGAGAAGATTTTACAATATGGGCTACTACGTATCGACACCGAAGTCTTCAATCGTCTTCTGACTCACCCCGAAGTATTCGGAGCCTCTGCCCCTGAAGATGCAGTTCGGGTTTTGTTCCGCCGTCTCTACGATGACTTGTTTTGCCAATCTATGTGCAATCGCGAGAGGAGACGACTGATTTCCAATGAACAATGTGCAGCCCTTGATTAGTCGAGCGGTGTCCAGCAGGTTCTCCGTTTGCTCGAAGGGGAGATCAACTCCGAATGTAGTTGTAAATAAGGCGTGATCTTCTTGAAGACCGATGAAGCGAGCACCAGGATGTGCATTAACAATTGGCGACCAGTCTATGCGAACTTCGGTATCTTCGTTCAAATGCCTGCCCGTCCAGTTAACTAGCGTCAAACCATTCGCAGCCGCATCGATATCAAGCCATGGCGTCGCCGGATCGTCGAGACTTATCAAGATTTCAGATTCATCACGTACGTGTTCCATAGCCGAGAGCACCACGTTTCTCCTGTGGTCGTAGTGAAGAAGCAACCATTCCTTGAAGTCAACCTCACAGGGGGCTCCGTCATCGTCTGACACTGAGGCGATGTATTCTTGAGATTCCAAGAGCGGCTTCAAGGCGGCAATTGCACTCTCGGAAAGGTGGTACCCGTCCAGAAGGAGATCGATCTTTTGCCCTGAGAAACCCCTCAGCCGTTTCATCGCGGCCATACAGTAGATGACGTCGCCAATCTTCCCACAGTGCCGAACTCGCACGAGAATACTCCTCAATTTGGGACAAACTGCGGTTGAGCATCAAGCCGTCGCCCTAGTCACCGACCGCGATTTTTTCAAGTGTCCAACGCGCTCGAAATCAGTATAGGAAAAACTTCGGCAATCTGCCTGGAGTGGAGGGGCGGCAATAGGCTGGCAGCTAGTCATCAGCGAGGTATTCGCGAAATTGACTGATGAAACTGCCTAACGAACCATTTGCCGTTCCAATTCACTACCCATTCTAGGAGTTCAGCCATGCGATCAAAATGGATCATGGTTCAAGGCCGTCGCGTAAAGCTCTTTTCGATTCACCCTCTTGGCAAGCAAAGTGTCAACATCTGCACGGTCGCGAATAAGCCCGGTCAATATGAAGAAAAGTTCTACTTCCGATCGGGCAGGCACGTCGACATCCCCCAAGGGCAATATGGAACGCTGGCGGCACTTCGAGAGGCCATGCGCGCGAGGAGCTATCGCCAATTGCCCTGAATGGACTTGGCACATTACGAGCTTTGCGTGCGGGAACAGGAGTTACTGAGTGGAGAAAACTCGGACGCAAGTCGGGCAATTTCTGCTCCGGCTAGAGTCCGGACAACGTCCGAGTGCCAATTAACAGACTCAAAAACCAAGCAGTCCTTTTGTCCAAGGTGCGGTCAGCGGCATAGTTCACGTGAGCGGAGCACGCCTCCCTCGATGATTCGATCTGATGAAACGTCGCAAAAATCCGGCCAGCAAGTCGAGTAGAATCGACGCCGACTTTTGGTAAACTGGAATCGCCTGCCGCGCGCAACTCTCGCGATCACAGGCTTTGGCCGCTTGGTGAAATTGGCAGACTCGCAAGATTTAGGATCTTGTCCCGCAAGGGGTCGGGGTTCGAGTCCCTGAGCGGCCACTAATTTGCAGGAATTCGCTTAGCGTATTTGGATCGGCACTTCGACTACAGGCACGATCGGTTCGAGTTGCGTTTGATACCGCTGCACAATGCGGTCGTAGAGATTCTTCACCTTCGGAGCTGCAACGGTGATGATCAACGCATATCGAATCTTTTCCCCCGCCGATGGTTGCCCCGACTCACGGACCTGGTAGTGAACATCGAATACTGGATCCTTGAGTGAGGCAGCTTGGAAGCGGCAACGACGGTGCAATGTAGTCTCCCATTTGTGCGCGTCGTGTCGAAGCTCCTTTTCCGTGTCGTAGTCAGTCTGCCGAAAAAATGAGTGCGATTTCGGATGGACCGATTCCTTGTCAAACTTGTCCGCATGTGGGCGGAAAGTGACATCCAGTCCACCTCTCGTATAGTTGCCAGGATCGTGCGGATCCGTTTGGCAGGCGAAGCAGAAAGTGGCTGTGACGGTGATCATCCCCTCTAACTTACCCTGGGGAAGGGGAATCGGCGTACGCAAGTATTGTCCGGGGGTAAGTTCTCCCTGGTACACGATGCGCGCTTCACCTTCTCCGCAGATGACGATCGCTTCAAGATCCTGAGGAATACGGCCCCAGCCGATTTCATGCACTGCAAGCTGCTTGCTTGGTTCTGAGCAATGCACAAGCAGCGACTTGATTGCTAAAGAGGATAGACTCGTCCCAAAATGAGCGCGAACGCCCATTCCCATTCGCAATGCAAATGGTGCAGCAAAGCTCGTGCCCGCATCGGGCGTCGCAATGCTGACAGTTTGATCAAGCACATAGAACGGTTCGCTGCTACTGCCTCCAAACGCAACCACTTCGGGTTTGATCAGTCCCGGGCTTCTCCCAGGACCGATGCAACTATAAGGCGCGCGCCCCCAGGTCTTGCCGGTGCTACAAGCAGCCCCAATCGCCAACGAGTTAACGGAGTCCGACGGAACTTGCACGCGTGCATTTCCGGACTCATGATCTTTTTCGCCATCGTTGCCGACGGCAATTGTTGTTAGAGCTTCGCCGTCGGCCAACAGCGAATCAAGCACTGCCGTCCAGGCATGTACTTCGTGATCTTCAATGGGAAGCGATGGACCGATGCTCAAATTGATGAAGGAGTATTTCCGCGATTGCAGAACATCACGAATTCGAGTCAGAGCGTCATAAAGTTCAAGTGGATCGTTGCCAGACTGGTCGTCTAGGACGCGATAGTGGTCGACGATTCCGTACGGCTGCGGGAGTGGCGTGCCCTTGCTAATGGGGCCGAACAGTACAGCTGAGGTGACGGCTGTTCCGTGATCCACATACCCGTCCACTGCGGTACCGATCCCGGTAGGTTCGTGTGAAGTCGCGAATGCCGTATCGTCCATTTCGTCTGATATGCCACCATCGAATACTGCGGCACGCAACTTCTTGTCGAGTGGCGATCCAGTCGGCAATGATACCGGAAATGGTTTTGATTTGGCGGTTGTCCGAATGATTGGCCCCAAGGGTCGTAGGCCAGGCATCTCGCGAATCGTGCGGAGAAATGAAAACTTACTAAGCTCGTTGATCACTGGACGTGGAGCGCGTACGGGCAGAAAACAGAGAGCGCCCACATCAAATCGGCGGTCCAAATTAGGATCAAGGCCTAGAGATTTAGCGTAGGCCTCAAAGGCTTCTAAGATATGAGCGGGCCTGCGGATGCCGCTGGTATGAAGCACAACTTCAAGCATTGGTCGCTCGACCTTTTTGCTGAGTCGTTGCACTCGATCCCTGGAATGTGGCGCACGAAACGCTTCGACCTTAAAGAGATCCTTGGAAACGCTGTCCGTCCCAGAGACATTTGGTAGCTGCTCGGCGAACTTTGCAAAGTCTTCTCTGCGCGCGGCAACAAATAGCTCTGTCGTCGCGGACTCTTCTGGGTTTACTTGTTTCGTCCACTTTTCCGGAATGATTCGCGCCGGACGCGAGCCGATCGCCTCCATGCGAGCGTCTTTGAGTAGGTCGTCTGGGAAATAGGACTTAGCCGTATATTGAGGATGGAGCGTGATGAGCCCGACCGTGTATCCGTCAGGGCAAGCACCAGCTGGCAATTCGGCGAACTCGGAAACTGCACTCGCAAATTGAGAAGTTAATCGTTTTTTCGCTGTGCCTAAATCGTAGGGAGGGGCCTTCGGCTCCATTCCCTTACTAACCCTGACGGGTGAGGTCAGCCGGTGCCCGTTTCCCAATAAAAAATTTAATTGCTTCGCCATAGCAAACCTATTCCGCAGTGCCGTTCAGTTTCCGCAACGTATCGCGGCTGATTCCCGTCAGGTCGTTCACGAAACGCTGCGAGAGGCCAGCCTCGGAAAGCCGCATTGCGATATCTTTTTTCACCGCCTTCGATTGCGTACTTAGGTGATCCCGAATCAATTGCGGGAAAAGGTCTTCGAGCGGGGTATGGCTCAGTACTGCTTGACGCCGAAGGTTCTTTAATTCACGCTCGATGTCACTGAAGGATCGTCCACAAAGCACTTCTGACAGAGCAGCTTCCCAACTGCCGTTCAGCGCGTCAACATCGCCCACAAACAATCGAACGGCCTTCTCGACTGCGGCCTTCTGAGGCATTTCGAATTCGACCTGCGTCTCAAAACGTCGCCACACGGCGGGATCTAGCAATTCGGGGTGATTGCTTGCGGACAGCAAAAGTCCACCCTCCGGCCAGTCGTCAACTTCTTGCAGAAGGACGGTCACAAGCCGCTTTAGCTCACCAACTTCCTGAGCGTCATCACGTCGCTTCGCAATTGCATCCAACTCGTCTATCAGCAACACGCAAGAAACACCCTTGGCATAGTCGAGAACGTGCCGAACATTGCTGCCCGTTCGACCGAGAAAGCTGCTTATAACTGCTGACAGGTCCAGAGTTAGGAGTGGACGATCAAGTCTCGCGGCAAGCCAATGCGCCGCCATTGTCTTGCCTACACCCGGCGGACCTGTAAAAATCGCCGTCCGCGTAGGCGCAAGTCCTTTTGCTACGAGTTCGTCGGATCTGAGGTGTTCTGAGACGATTTGCTCAAGCCGCTGGGCGACCGCAGACGTCCAAATTGGCTCATGCTCCAACTTGGCTCCTGGCTCGTGCCTCAAGAGCTGCAAACGGCTGTCACGATCGACTGGAATTGTGGCAACTCCCTCACTCCTAAGGGGCGATTGCCGTGTGGGCGCGAGCTTGAGAAGCTCTTTTAGCTGGTCGCCGAGTTCCGGTGACAGCTTCTGATACTTCCGCGACATCCGCGTCACATAAGTCTGGATGTCTTGGGGACGCCCCGTGAGCGCAAGTCGCGCCAGCTGGACTAAGTCCTTGCCTTGTTCTTCGTCCTCGTCCACTTTTGATATCCTCCCCCGCATTTACCCTTGATTTATTATTGCTCGTTGTGGACTACTTTGCAAGTCGTTTTGTTGACATCGTCCACCTGAGCCTATAACCTTAGGTAATCAGAGCTGATTGGTGGGCGAAATCGGCAAGCCAAATACAAAACTCGTCCATTCGCCACATTAATCGGGGAATACAGATGAAAGTTATGGCATCCGCAAATCACACGCTTGACGCACTACTGGAAGTGGTTTGCGTCGAATTGCAACTGACGGAAACGCAAGACAGGCGAGCTCGCGGCCACTACAGCGCGGTGGCAGCGTGGCTTTCTCAAGAAGGAAGTCCTCTCAGGGAATTCCACCCGCACATATTCCCCCAGGGGTCGCAGCGGCTCGGCACCACCACTAGGCCATTTGAAAAAGCGGAGTTCGACCTCGACGCGGTCTGCAAGCTGACGGCTAGCCAGTACAGTCATCCAGGAGAACTCTACCAGCTTATTTGGGATCGACTGCACGAGAACGGCATCTACCGGCCAATGATGACGCGGATGCCACGGTGCATCCGGCTCGACTATGCAGGCGATTTTCATCTCGATATTGCCCCGGCGATTCCCGACAAGGATTGCGGCGGCAACTGCATCCTCGTGCCCGATCTCAATGCCGATCTTGCATTAGAGCATCCGGAGAATAATTTTTGGAAATCGACAAACCCACAAGACTACGCTGATTGGTTCGAGGACTTGTGCATTCCCGTTTTGGCGTTGAATGAAAAATATGCTCGTGCACAAGTTGATCCGGTTCCGGAAACGGAGGCGGTACACGCCAAGCCTGCGCTCAAACGCAGCACTCAACTTTTCAAGCGTTGGCGAGACGTGGAATACATCGACCGCCCGCGACTGGCTCCGCCGTCGATCATCCTGACCACACTCGCCGGCCATTTCTACGAACGTCAGCAATCATGTACTGACGCATTGCAATCGATTCTTAGTTCGACAGTTCGCGAAATTGAAACCAGTGATCGCCTGCACATTACGAATCCGGCGCATCCAGAAGAGAATATCTGCGAGAAATGGGATGCGAATCCCTCTGCCTACAAAGACTTTTGCAAATCCGCAACTGAGTTTGCAGAACGATGGGAGAGGTTGCAGCACTTACGCGGCATTCATGCCATCGAGCGGGAATTGTCAGAACTCTTTGGCGAGTCACCTGTTCGTAGCGCCGTCCGAACATTAGCCGAACGGGGGGTCGTTCAACCGCGATCGGACCGTTCACTACGCGTGCAGACTGGTTCAGGGCTTCTCGTTCCAGCGGCTGCATCGGCAATGTCATTGCGAATGCCCATCAACACATTTCATGGAGGTAACGATTGATTCCGACTCGCGTGTTGGGGCTAGGCGAGCAACTAGCCTACCTCCGACTATTTTGGCCGAGCTTCCGCAGCAAGGTGCGCGCCGGCACATTGTCTGCCATCGGCGAGCTACAGCCATCTGTGCTTTCCGACAAATATACCGTGGAAGTCAGGCAACCCGGGGGGCGAGCTCCAGAAATTCGGGTGCTCTCCCCTGAATTACGGCGAGCGGATGACGGCGAAGAAATTCCGCACATGTACGCCCAAGAGCGGCTCTGTTTGTTTTTGCCGGGCAGCGGAGAGTGGAAGCCAAGCCAACCAATTGCTCACACGATTCTACCCTGGGCAGCAATGTGGCTCTATTTCTACGAGGTATGGCACGCGACTGGCGAATGGCTCGGTGGCGGAGTCCATGCCGATATCCCGATCACGATTCAAAGGAATAGATATGAGCCACACTGCTGAGACAATTGTGCCACAACGGCGTTACAGAATCCTGTCGCTTGATGGAGGCGGAATCAAGGGAGCATATACGGCGTCGGTACTTCGCACGCTCGAAGTGATGATTGGGAAATCTATCGGGGACCATTTTGATCTGATCGCCGGAACATCGACCGGGGGAATTATCGCAATAGCGATCGGCCTCGGAGTGCCACTTGAGGAGATCCTTGACCTGTATGTGAAGAAGGGAGCCGTCATTTTTCCGCCGCCGGCTGCGGGCCTTCGTGGGAAAGTTGCAGCGTGTTGGCGGCATTTTGTTCGTCCCAAACATTCTCAGAGTGTTCTGGCCGAAGAAATTGGTATGGTCCTCGGAGAGCGAAATTTCGGAGCATCACGAAATCGATTAGTGATTCCCGCGTTCAACGCACTTAACGGCGACATCCAGCTCTTTAAAACTGCCCACTGCGCGGCGTATCGAATGGACCATCGACTTCCCGCCAAGACGGTGGCTCTTGCGACCTCCGCTGCGCCGACGTATTTCAGCGCTTGCACAGATTCAGATGGCCGAGCATTTCTCGACGGAGGCGTATGGGCAAATTGTCCTGCAATGGTTGCTCTCATTGAAGCCACGACGGCGCTCGAATGGCCGATCGATCAAATTGATATTCTGAGCGTCGGCACTACCTCTGTTCCATTTGATGTTAGTCGGCGGCGTCGGAACGGGGGGATTTTGAGTTGGAACTCAGGTATTGTCGACCTCCTGCAAGAAGCTCAGGTGCGAGGGACTATCGGACTCGCTTCCGCGATGACGAGTCAACGTATAACGCGGATCGATACTCTCGCTCGCTCGGGTCGCTTCTCGCTCGATGGTGCGGACGACGTCCTAGATCTAAAAGGTCTGGGGGAAAACGCCGCTAGACAATGTGTTGAGAAAGTTTCACGTCTATTCTTTTCGAGTCCGGCGACGCCCTTTGAACCTATCCACGACGCCACGGTGATTGAGACGTCGCCGGTTCACCAGGTGGCATAACGATTCCGCCACCGAACGGGCAGCTTACGATCCGAATAGGCTCCGGGGCAGAATCTTACGGTGGAGTTCAAGAACGCGATAGTTGGGAGAATCCGGATATGGGGTACGAGACTATGGACCAGAATCTTGCTGCATTCGATGCAATTATCGCGAAGCTAAAAATCAAGCTGGCAGACGACTCGCCGATCAAAAAAGACTTTGATACGACGCGAGACTTTTTAAATGACAAGAAATCGCTTGATGAGCCGGTATGGATGGAAAAGTGGAATCCTCGTTTCAAAGAGTTCTACCACGCGCAGATTGTGGTTAAGCGACTAGTCGATGCGGTAGTTGTCCTGGAGGGCCAGAACAAACTGAAAAGCAGACTTAATCAGATATTGGGTGGGCCGCTGACCCAAGACTTTGTGCCGCATGCGTCGAAGGACTATTTCTATGAACTGGAAATGGCTGCGATGTGGAAAGAGAGCGGCTTCACAATTGAACTGGCGGAGCCGGATGTGGTGGTCTCAGGAAACGGCCTCTCTGCTCCCGTGGGCGTTGCGTGCAAGTTTCCATCCGGTCTGGCCTCGCTGCACGATCATATCTCAAAGGGCTACAAGCAGATCACAAAGCGCGGATACGAAGGACTGGTTGCTATTGGGCTAGACCAACTCGTTTGCGCCGGTATGTCGAACTACATGGACTTTCGCCAAAGTAGTCGGCCTCCGATTGAAATCATGCAGTCATTGACGAAAGACGCGATGAAAAACCTAGTGACGCTCAGGGCTGAGGGCTACCCATCCGAATTGCCAATTGATGGAGCAATGTTGACCATGTCGGCAGTCGGAATTTATGGGCAGCCGGCGCATTTGACGAGAGTTCGGTTTGCCACGCTACAATGCACCAACACAAATCCCCGACTCGCTGATTTTGACGTTTTGTACCGGGAGATGAAAACGGTTGCCACTTTCTAACTTGTCCAGCATCAGTGAATGCGCGCGGACAATGCGGCCTGAAAAATCCGACACAAATCCGACACGGAACAGACGATCTAAGTTCCGATCAGACTCCGGACAGATTGCCAACGAGAAGTTGCGATTCACCCGGAAAAACAAGTCTTATACGGCCAAGTGTCCACCAAAATCCGGGCACGTTGCAGGTGCGGTTCACAACACTCAAAATCCAGTGACCGCAAGGTCGTGAGGGTTCAAGTCCCTCCTCCGGTACTTCTTTACTTGCAACGACTTAATGCCTCTCTGGCGTAGTTGTAAAGCCATGTCGGATTCAGCCTGAATCCCACATTCTTCCAACGTCATCCGCTGTCCTTGGCGCTTTCATTCGTGATGGCTGTCGCGGCGATCGTATTGGGTCATCGCGGTGGGCCAATCGCAATGAATGGCCGGGCTGAGAATTCACTGGCAAGCGTCGGCACTTTCGCCGATTTTGATTTGACCGCCCCGCGCCGCCGCCCAGTTAGACTTGCCACGGGCGTCCCGGAAACGTCGACAGTTGCTCACGTAGCGAGCGTGACGCTTCCTTGAGATCAAGTTCGCTCATGGGAAAATCGAGGTCCATTTGACCCGCCGGATCTTCGATCCATTGCGGAAGAAATAGCGAAACGAATGGACGTGCAACGTAGCTTCCGTGCGGAGCGTGAAAGCCGTGCCGTCTTTTGCAGTTAAGTTCATGGTGCTCAGCGGAGACTCGCCGGTGGGCCGGGGAAAAATGCATTCGTCCGCCGCGTGTAGTCTGCATAGCCTGGCCGACGGTCGGCAATGGTTTTTTCCAACAGCGTTACGCCGGACACACGCATCAACAGTAGCGACATCAATAGCGGACTAAAGATCGTCCACCACGCGCCGCCGGACGCAGCGATCAGGTAGATTCCCCACCAGACACAAAAGTCTCCAAAATAGTTCGGGTGGCGCGTAAAACGCCACAGCCCTCGGTCCATCACTCGGCCCCGGTTTTGCGGTTTGGACTTGAACTGCGCCAACTGCCAGTCTCCTACCCCCTCGAAGAAAATCCCCACGGACCACACCGCGACGCCAAGTCCATCCAGCCAAGTTAGCGATGACAATCGCGCAGCTTGGACCGCTACTTGAATGGGTAGCGACACAATCCACAGCAACACGGCCTGCAACAGAAACACCGTGAACAGGCTCACCCACCAGAACCGGGCGCCGTGGTATTCGCGCATCGCGCGGTAGCGGCTGTCTTCTTCATGCCCCCAGTTTCGCCACAGCAAATAGCAAGAGAGCCGCAATCCCCACGCGGCGCAGAGTGCCGCCATTAGCGCGCCGCGAGCCGTCACGGGTCGATTGAGCCAACACGCCAACAGCGCGACAAGCACAAATCCGGCGCCCCAGAAGGGATCGATAATACTGGCGTCTCGTCGGACGACGCTGACCACCCACAACGCCGCAAGCGCCAGCGAAACCGCGGCCAGCGTGACGATCAAGGTCGTAGTCAGCGGAGACATAAGTCCGTGCTTTCAGCGAGCGCGCCCAACGGGCCGCAGGCGGTAGTGCGACACATACCACTCGCGCCCATCGGCGTAGCCAAACAATTCAGAGACTGCCAAAAAGAAGACCCGCCAGCGGTTGAGCCAGCGGACTGCGTTCGCGCGGCCGTAGGTTGCGCGGAGAATCTCAAGCGATTGGGCCCGCCGCGCGTCGAGATTCGCCAGCCAGGCATCCGCGGTTCGCTGGTAATGCTCCCCTGCCCATGACCACTCGTCGCACACCTGCAAATCGCGGTCGAACTTATGTAGCAAATCCGCGCTCGGCATGATTCCACCGGTAAAAAAATAACGCCCCATCCAGTTGTCGCTTCCCGCCGCGTCGAAAGGGTACGTTAGGCCGCGATGGCAGAAGATATGCACGAACAACTCCCCCTCTGGTCGGAGCCAGGATGCAATCCGGGCCAGCAGTTGTTCGTAGTTGCGCATATGCTCGAACATTTCAATACTGACCACGCGATCAAAGCGGTCTGCAAACGCGCCGGCCGCGGTGGGGGCAAAGTCGTTCATGTCCGCCGTTACGACTCGCAAGTTGCTCAAACCGCGCGAGGCCGCCTGGCGCTGGATGTAGTGTCGCTGGGGAGAGGAGTTCGAGACAGCGGTGATTTGGCTAGTTGGATAGCGCTCCGCCATCCAAAGCGATAGCGATCCCCAACCGCAGCCCAGCTCCAGCACCTGTTGCCCCGGCTGCAGATCCGCGCGCTGACACGTGATGGCGAGCGCGGCCTCTTCGGCCTCGGCCAGAGTCTGGCGCGGATTCTGCCAATAGCAGCAACTATATTTGCGACGCGGACCGAGGATCAGCTCGAAGAATTCAGGAGGGAGTTCATAGTGTTGCTCGTTGGCCTTCTCCGGCGCGAGGGCAATAGGGCTGGCGCGCATCGATTGAACAAACGCGTCTTGCGCGGTGGACGTGGCGGCAGTTCCACGGGACTGCAATTCTCGCAATCGGCTCCGACACATTCGCCGGATAGCGACGCGAACCAGTTCGTCCGGCGCAAGTCCGCGCTCGACGGCCGCGATCCCCAGCAAAAGCATGCCCATGATCGACCTCAGTCCCGGCAAGTCGCTAAAGGGGCCCGCCAATCGTTCGCAACATCCGCAGACGCGTCCGACACTCGACCGCCAGCGGCCCAGGCGCCAATTTGCGCCGTGTCTCGGCGGCAATGGGGCTGATCGAACTGCAACTGCACAACGCCCACGTGGCGGTCTTTGAAGGCCGCCTCGCAATACGCCAGATAATATCGCCAGAGCCGGATCAGATCTTCCGTATAGCCCAGCCGCCGGACTTCGGGGAGTCTGTCCTCAAACGCGCGGCTCCAGTGGCGGATTGTCTCCGCATAGTGCAGGCCGAATTCTTCGACGTGCGCTAATCGGAAACGTGTGGTTCGTCCGGCCGAATCGAGCATGGCGGCGACCGTCGGCAGGCAGCCCCCCGGAAAAACGTAACGCTGAATGAAATCAACCGATCGCAGATACCGATCGTAGCCATTCTCCGGCAACACGATGGCTTGCAGCGCCATCGTGCCGTTCGGCTTGAGCAATCGACCGCACTGCCGAAAGTACGTGTCGAAATACTTGTAACCCACGGCTTCGATCATTTCGATGGAGACCAACTTGTCGAATTGCCCTGTCAGGTCGCGATAATCTTGCCGTAGCACCGTCACGCGATCCGCAAGGCCCGCTTCAGCGATTCGCTCGGTGGCGAGTTGGTGTTGTTCGGCCGAGATTGTGGTGGTTGTCACGCGGCAGCCGTAGTGCGTCGCGGCGTGGATCGCCATGCCACCCCAGCCGGCGCCGATTTCGAGCAGATGGTCCGCCGAACGCAAATCGAGCTTGCGACAGATGCGGTCGAACTTTTCGACGGACGCTTCCCGCAATGTCGACGTGGCCGAAGGGAAGACGCCGCACGAATAGGCCCAGGTGTCATCGAGCCAGAGTCGAAAGAAGTCGTTGCCCAGATCGTAATGGGCCTGAATGTTCTTGCGCGAGCCCGTCCGACTATTGCTGCGCAAACGGTGATAGAGCCGGCTACCGAGTTGCGCGAGTCGTGAGAGCCTCGCGCTGACGCCGGCCGTGACCGGTTCGTTTTCGGCGGAGCCGAGAATCCGGAATAGTGTCGTCAGGTCATCGCACTCCCAATCCCCGGACAAATAAGAAGCCGCGGCGGCGAGGCCACCGCCAATGGCGACCTGTCGATAAAAGCGCGGAGAACGCACCTCGATTTCGGCCCGCAGTCCAGCGCGGTCGCCCAACCGCGCGACGCCTTGGTGGTCTGCAATCGCAACCTCACCGCCGCGCAAACCCGAGAGCTTGTTGAGCACTAGCCGCCGGGCGACGCTATCGAGAACGCCTGGCTTCACAGACCGGGATGCTGGCTTGATTGGATTCAGTCGCATGATCACGCTCGCTCTGTTTCCGTCTTAGTTGGGGGATGCTGCCGGCTCATGCGACGCACTGATGCGTTCGCATGGATTGCGGCCGGATTATCACGACATATGCGTTGCCGCAGGCGCGGACACTAGTTGCGGATGAGGAACGAACCGCACGCCTTTCCACCACAGTCGCAAGGCTTGCCAATATATGCCGACAAAGATTTGCAGAGTCATCAGCGGGTAGCGCGCCAGAGCGCTGGCGAGGCTCGCGCGCGTGATTTCGGATCGTTGTAACGACAGGCCTGCCGTGAAGAGCCGGCCGCCCGACGTCAGATTCTCGACCGTCACGGTCAGCCGTTCGCCGGGCTTGGTCAGCCGCCAGCGATAGGTCATGTCCATTTCCATGAAGGGGGAGACGTGAAATTCCTTCGGATTGGCGGCGCGCAATGGTTGCCCGGCCGGAGCCTGGCGAAAATCGAGGACGTAGCAGTGCTGCTCGTTCCAGGGAGTGTTGTTGACTTCGGCCACAACCGCTTCGACCCGTTCTCCTTGAGAGTCAAAGCAGTAATAGAGGCTGATCGGGTTCATCCCAAATCCGAAATAACGAAAGCTGGTCAACAACCGGATGGGGCCCGCCGGCCGCCAGAAGAGTCGATTCTGCACCAGATCGCGTACACATTCGTCGAGCGGCGCCGCAGGATCGCCCAGATGATCCGCTCTGCGGAATCGCGCCACAGCGGGCGAGCGCATTGACCAGACGCCGCGCCGACCAAACAGTGACTCCAACTCGGCGAGATCGATATACATCAGAAATAGTCGATATCGGAATGCGTGCCGCAGCGGGCTGAGCCGGCGATGGCCGACCACTCCTTCATACAAGCAACTGTGCATGTGACTCGCCCCCGCCAATTTCCTGTTGTTTCAGCGCGCCGCCGGAAGGGTCAAAGTCCGCGAGATGAAACTTCGCTCGTGAGATGGATTTGGATGCAACGGTATGGAAGCTTCCAAAACCTGGCAAACCGCGAGCGCGCTGACCACGCCGTCTTCATGAAAGCCGTTGCGCCAATAGGCGCCGCAAAATGAAGTCCTCCCTGCGGCAATCAGTTCTATGTGCCGCGCTTGAGCCGCGGCGCGGCGGGTTGTGAAGATCGGATGCTCGTAAACAAACGTCCCTAGGACTTTGTTTGGATCGATCTGGTCTTCGCCATTCAGCGTGACGCAGTAAGTGTGTTTTGACTCCAGCCGCTGCAGAATGTTCATGCAGTAGCTCAGGGTAGCGGGCGCGGCGGAATCCTTGGCGATGTGGTAGTTCCAGCTCGCCCACGCGCCCCGCCGGCGCGGCAGGAGAGCGGTGTCTGTATGGAGCACGGCCGTGTTGCGCTCGTACGGAAACGCCCCCAGGACTTCGCGCTCAACGGGAGACGGGTCCGAGAGCATGCGCAACGCCTGATCCGCGTGGCAGGCAAAGATCACATGATCAAACCGCTGGGGCGCGTTGTCTCCGCTCGCTGGACCAGCGGGGATAATCTCAACGCAATCCGGTAGCCGGCGCACGGCCGAGATAGGTGTGTTGAGGCGAACGCGGTTGCCCAACTTGCGGGCAATCTCCGTGACGTACGCGCGCGAGCCGCCGCAGACGGTCCGCCAGACGGGTCGGTCTCGCCATTGAAGCAGCCCGTGGTTCTGAAAGAAATCCAGAATGAACTGCAGCGGAAAACGTTCGAACGTTGCCCGAGGGCAAGACCAGATGGCCGACCCGAGTGGCAGCAAATAATGTTCGGCGAAGCTGCGCGAATAATCGCCAGCCGCCAAAAAGTCCGCCACGGTCGCTTGATCCGCTCCAGGTGCGCCGCGGTGTTTGGCGAGCAAACCCGGCGCGGCCCGATTGAACCGCGCGATCTCGGCCAACATCCGGTAGAACGCCGGCCGCAGCAGGTTGCGCCGCTGGACGAAGAGACCGCCGAGCGACGAACCGTTGTATTCCAAGTCGCTCGCGTCGCAGCGAACACTAAAGCCCATAGTTGTAGGTTGCGAGGCGACTCCCAGTTCGCCCAGTAACGCGACGAACTCTGGGTAGGTGCGATCGTTGAAGACAATAAAGCCGGTGTCGATCGCCTGCCGCTCCCCTTCAACTTCAACGTCCACGGTGTGAGCGTGCCCGCCGAGATAGGGGGCCTGCTCAAAGAGCGTTACCTGATGCCGTTCGCGCAGCCAGTAAGCGGCCGACAGGCCCGAGACACCGGCTCCGATGATCGCGATTCGCATAGAAGTGCCACCTGCCTTCAGGAGCCCGCCGACTATATAACGTTCAAAACGTCCATTTAATCTATTCGGTGGCTAGCGGTAATTCAAGCCGAATTACTCAATAATACCATAAATTTCTGTACATCGGCCAGAATTCGAGTAGACTTAAAACATCCATAACGTTCATGTAATTCCAGGCCCACCATGCAATTCGCCAGTCCCAGGCAGGTCGCCCGCGCGATCGGCGTGAGCGAATCATCGCTCAAACGCTGGGTTGACCGAGGCTGGATTGCCGCAACTAAGACCGCCGGTGGGCATCGCCGCCTAGCAGTCGCCTCGGTGGTCGAATATCTCCGCGCAACGCAGCGGCCAGTCCTCATCCCGGAACTGCTGGGGCTGCCCCCTCTCGCCTCCCCCAATCATCCCGTTCCCAGCCGCGCGCTCGATGAAGTCGCTGACGTCTTTGCTCAGGCCCTATTGGCTGGCGACGAGGAGAGTTGTCGGCGGCTGATGTTGGAGTTGCACCTGGGGGGCAAACGGATCAGTGCGATTTGCGACGAATTGATCGCGGCAGCGTTCCGAAAAATCGGCGAGCGTTGGCAGTGCGGCGACGCGCAGGTCTATCAGGAACGCCGCGCGTGCGATATCTCCCTGCGTGTGTTGGCGGAACTGCGTAACTTGATCCCAGCCGGCAAGCCATCCGAGCCGCTAGCCATCGGTGGGACGATTGAAGATGATCCCTACATGCTGCCGACGGCAATGGTCGAGATTGTGCTGCGGCAGTCAGGCTGGCGGGCGCAGTCGTTGGGCTCGCGTTTGCCGGCTGCTACGCTCTTGGCCGCGGCGCAGGAATTACGCCCGCAGATTTTGTGGCTGAGCATATCGCATCTCGAGGACATTCCGCGCTTCATCGCCGAATATCGCGAGTTGTACCACCAGATTGGATCGCAGGTTGCCGTCGTGGTTGGGGGGCGCGCGCTCACGGAACCTGTGCGTCGACAAATGGAGTACGCGGCGTATTGCGATAATCTGCAACACTTGGAATCTTTCGCCGCGACGCTGTCACGTTCGCTGGCGAGCGTTCAACCTACCGAAGGCGCCGCAACGCCAATCGCGCCATCCACTCCCCAGCGTCCACGTCGCAACCGACCCGCAAAATAAACAAAAAGAGGAACGGACATGCCTCGGCTCGCATCCATTCGATTGACTGTTGTTATTTTCTTTGCCGCCGGCTTCGCGGCGGTTGTCGTAGCGGACGACACGCCGCGCGACGTAAAGCCGGTGGCGCCCGTCACCAATTGGCCCCAATGGCGCGGGCCGACGCGTGACGGTCGCCTAGCCCACCCGTCCGAGTGGCCCACCAGCTTGGACGAAGCAACGCTGCGGCAATCCTGGCGTGTGCCCCTGGGGCCAGGATATTCCGGCCCGATTGTCTCCGAGAACCTGGTGTTTGTCACCGAGACCAAGGATCGCACGCGCGAAGTCGTGCGGGCCTTGGATCGCGCCACGGGCGAACAACGCTGGGAGCAATCGTGGGACGGCGCGTTGACCGTGCCGTTTTTCGCGAAGGAGAATGGCGACTGGATCCGCGCCACGCCCGCCTACGATGGCGAATCTCTCTATGTCGGCGGTATGCGCGACGTGCTGGTCTGCATTGACGCCCAAAGCGGCGCCATTCGTTGGCAGAAGGACTTTGTCAAAGAACTGGGGACCCAATTACCTGCATTCGGTTTCGTCTCTTCGCCCTTGGTCGACGGCGATGATCTCTACGTGCAGGCCGCCGCCTCCTGCATTCGGCTGAACAAGAAGACAGGCGAGATCATTTGGCGAACGCTCAAGGACGCCGGCGGCATGTCGTTCAGCGCGTTCTCGTCCCCTTACTTGACCACCTTGGCCGGTCGCAAGCAGTTGCTGGTGCAAACGCGCGAGCAACTAGCCGGCGTCGATCCCAAGGGCGGCGAGGTCCTTTGGTCGCAAAAGATTCCGTCGTTTCAGAATATGAATATCCTCACCCCCACCGTAATCGGCGACACGGTCTTCACCAGCGCGTACAAGGGGAAGTCCTACCTCTATCAAGTTGTTGAGAAAGAGGGCGCGAGCGCGATTGAGGAGATGTGGACCAATCCGGTGAGCGGATATATGTCTTCGCCGGTAGTGATCCAGGGCCACTTGTACTTGCATCTGCAAAATCAGCGGTTCACCTGCATTGATCTGGCGACTGGGAAAAGCCGTTGGACTACCAAGCCGTACGGCAAGTACTGGAGCATGGTGACCAGCGGCGACCAGATCCTGGCGCTCGATGAACGTGGAGAATTGCTGTTGATCAAAGCGAACCCAGAGTATTTCGAGCTGCTCGATTCGCGTAAAGTCAGCGAGGAAGACACCTGGGCACATCTGGCCGTCTGTGGCGACGAGGTTTTTGTGCGGGAGTTGAACGCCATCACCGCGCTGCGCTGGAGCAAGCCTGCCGCCGCCCCCAAGACTCCTTAGCAAAAACACTGCTCATTCAGCTCAATGGCGCCGGTGTTATGGCTCGCCAGGCGTGCGGTTGAGACTGAGTGGACGCAATTCCGCGTGGAGACGATTTCGATGAACGGGACTGACGAGGTCACTATCGGCCGAGCGCCCAGCGGGCGGGGCTTTCGACTGGTCGCTACCCAATTTGTGCCGCTGCCGCGCGCGGAGATTTTTGAGTTCTTTGCGGACGCCGGCAATTTGGAAGTGATTACACCACCGTGGCTCCATTTCGAAGTGCTGAATTCGGCGCCGGTTGCAATCACGCAGGGGACGTTGATCGACTACCGTTTGCGGCTCCGTGGAATTCCGCTCCGTTGGCAGAGCAAAATCTCTGTGTGGGAACCACCGTTTCGCTTTGTCGACGAGCAGATCCGTGGGCCTTACAAACTATGGCGCCACGAACACACGTTCAAGGAAGTCCCCGGCGGAACGCTCTGCGGAGACACCGTCGATTACGACGTTCCGGGCGGAAGACTGGTGAACTGGCTCATCGTCGAGCGCGACGTCGGCACGATCTTCGCCTACAGGCAATCGGCATTGAGCAAATTGCTAACGGCAAAGGCCGCACAGCCGACGCATTAGCTCCTCGGCTGCCGTGACGCCGACGCTTGCAAATCATTTGGCCCGGCCTCACCACCAGTGGCGGCTGCTCAGCGCGAAGATCGCCATGTTCAGGCTGATTGTCAGGACCCAGCTTACGGGCCACTCGCGCGATAGGCCGTGCGCCGCGCAATCGCGAGATAGAATCACCGCCATCAGGGCTACGCTGGCCAGCACGTTGGCGACGGACCACCAACCGCTTGGATTGTTGGCGATCAGATTGATGGCCGCCGCCGGCAAGAGCGCTACCGATCCCCAAAAGCAGATCCAGCCCAGCTCGCGCCAATAAAAGTCCCGCTCCCCTGGCGGAAGATACAAGAAAGAAGCCGAGAGATGGACGAACCAGGTAAAACACGGGACGATCATTCCCACCGTCAGCACCTCGGCGAACGAGACGTCGCGACTCAATAGAAAAAGCGATCCGGAAAAGATCGACGTAATCATGCCGCCAAGCGCGAACCAGATGAAGGTGAAGAGCATGCGATCGCTGTCCCGGAAGGCATTAGGATCCGCGCTTCACTCCGCGAGGAGTATGCACAAGTGTGTCAGAAGCAGTTCGTCTACTTGTAGATGGGAGCCCAATCCAACGCAATTGCCTGCATACAATTGCCGAGTTCAATTCTTGCTCCGCGCATCGCTCGGACGCGACGGATTCATGGGCGTTTGCGCTTGACTGTTGCGAATGGCTGCCGCGCTTGTCGCATGCGGGCCTCGCAGATAGCATAACGGGCCACTGGTTACCTGGTTTTTTGGAACGTTGCGAGAGGCGTTTGTCGTGGTGCTCAAAGGGAAAGTGTCGCTGGTTACTGGAGCAAGTCGCGGAATTGGTCGGGCCGTGGCGGTCGGGTTGGGTTTGGCCGGCGCCGATGTGGCGCTATTGGATATCGCGCATCCAGACGAAGCCGAGAGTGCTGCTGAGTTGATCCGCGCCGCCGGCGGGCGGGCCATCTTTATCCAGACCGACGTCGGCGACAATGACGCCGTCGAGCGGGCCGTGGCGGAAACCGTTAGGCAATTCGGCCGGCTCGATATTGCCGTGACCAACGCGGCGTACAGTGATCGGCAGCCGTTTTATGAGGCCGACCTGGACGGTTTTCATCGCACCGTGCAAGTGACCATGTGGGGCGCGTTTTACACCATGCGCGCGGCGACGCGGCAGATGGTCGAACAGGGAGATGGCGGTTCCATCGTGCTCGTCAGCTCGCCCCATGCCTTTCAACCAGTCCCCCGGGCAATGGCCTACAACCTGTCCAAGGCGGCCATCGACTCCATGGCCCGCACGGCGGCCATCGAGCTGATCGACCACCGGATTCGCGTTAACCTGATTCACCCCGGTTGGACGGACACGCCGGGCGAGCGCAAGTACGCCAGCGAGGAACAAATCCAGCACGCGCAGGATAAGCTTCCCTGGAAGCGGATGGGCCGACCGGACGAAATCGCCCGCGGCGTGGTCTTTTTGTGCGACCCGGCCAGCGACTATATCACCGGAGCATCGCTCGGGATCGATGGCGGGATCACGCTCCCCTGGTGGGCGTCGCGCGGCTCCGGCGTGCCGGACTAGACTGCGGTAATCGATCGAGGTCGCCACCACGCCCCAACCAGGCAGAGTGCGGTGTATGATGGTAGGAGGCGCAGAGTCTCCGCGCGGCGGGCCGTAGTTTTTTTGCGCAAGCTCCAGCATGTTGGTTTCAGATTCACCATGACGACGGTTTATTTACTCCCTTGCGTCTGCGGCGAAACGCTGCGGATTGATCCCAGTCAGGCCGGGCTCGCCGTCCGCTGCGTCTGCGGCAGGGACGTCAAAGCGCCCACTTTTCGTGAGCTGAATCACTTAGAGCGGATCGAGGAGGAGTCGCACGGTCCCCACGCGCCGGAATGGGGCACGAAGGAACGACTGCTCCTGCTCGGTGGGATAGTAACGATCGTTGGCCTGTTTCTGGCCGGCCTCTTCTGGATCAAGACTCCGCGTGCTCCCACGTTCGTCATCGAGCGCGGCGATCTCCAGACAGAGATCGACTCGCTGAGCACGGAACAGGTTATTTCAGTCTGGAATGCAATCGGCGCCGAAGGACTCGATAAATCGGAGCTTGCACCGATCGTAGAGCACCGGGAGCGCTCGGCTCGCACGCGCGGCTTTATGTTTGCCAGCCTGGGCGCAGCCGCGATCGGGGCATTGATGCTGCTGTCGGCCCTGTTTGTCGGCAAGTCCGGCGCAAGCGGGGCCGCAGGTCGCAAGCCCCACTAGGCATTTTTTCCGAAGCTGTCCGCGCCGCTTACTTCTTCTTGAAGACCGCTTTGGCCTTGGTGAGCGCCAGGCCAAGCTGGTCGACTTCGGCCAGCGTGTTGTAGAGATAGAAGCTGGCCCGCGCCGTGGCGTTGACACCCAGCCGCTTGTGGAGCGGCATGGCGCAGTGATGACCCGCGCGGACGGCGATGCCTTCTCGATCCAAAAGCTGCGCGACGTCGTGCGCGTGAACGCCTTCGACCGTGAAACTGACAATGCCGGCCTTGGCCGCTGGCTCCGGGCCAAAAATTCGCACGCCGCCAACGCCCGCCAGCACTTCGTGTGCGCGGGCCGTCAGCAATTGCTCGTACTTGTGGATCTTGTCCAAACCGACTGCGTTGAGATAGTCGATCGCCGCGCCCAGGCCAATTGCCGGCACAATCGGTGGCGTGCCCGCTTCGAACTTGGCCGGAAGTTCCGCCGGTTCAAATCCATCGAGACGCACACGGCGGATCATGCTGCCGCCCCCCAAAAACGGAGGCATGGCGTCGAGCAGTTCGCGCCGCCCCCAGAGGATGCCCACGCCGGTGGGGCCCATCATCTTGTGCCCACTGAAGGCCAGGAAATCGACCCCCAAGGCTTGGACGTCGGTCACTTCGTGCGGAGCGCTTTGCGCCGCGTCGACCAGGATCACTGCGCCGGCTGCGTGGGCCTGCCGCGCGATCTCCGTGATTGGATTGAGCGTGCCCAGCACGTTCGAGACCGCGGCCACGGCCACCATCTTGGTGCGCTGGTTCAGCAGGCTCGGCAGTTTTTCCATGTCGAGCCGACCGTCGTCGGTGATTGGGATGTAACGCAGCACGGCCCCCCGCTCGGCTGCCAGTTGCTGCCAAGGGACCAGGTTCGAGTGATGCTCGGCTTCGGTCAGCAGGATCTCATCGCCGGGTTGAATGTTGGCGGCGCCCCAACTCCGCGCGACGAGGTTAATGCCCTCGGTCGTGCCGTAGGTGAAGATCACTTCTTCGCGGGCCGGCGCATTGATGAAGGCGCGGACTTTTTCGCGGGCCTCTTCGTAGAGGTCCGTGCTCTGATCGCTCAGCCAATGGATGCCGCGATGGACATTGGCGTATTGTTTTTCGTACACATCCACCAGCGACTGGATCACCTGTCTGGGGCGCTGCGTGGTGGCGGCGTTGTCCAGATACACCAGCGGCACGTCGCCATGCAGCAAGATCGAAAGGATGGGGAAGTCCGATCGATAGGCCTCCGGATCCAAAGGTAAAACGGGCGAGGCGATGCTCATGTGGTGGTTCCGTTCCGCGGCCCTGCGGCGCCGCCCGATGTTTTTGCGCCGTTGGTTCCGCTGGCCGGATGTCCGCTGGCTGGATCTGGGGCCGACGTGTCTTTGGTCGGCGAGTAGATCGCGGATTGCAGCACGCGCCATGAGAGCAAGCAGCACTTCTGCCGATTGGGCGTCAGCTTGGCGCCAAACAGCCGCAGCATATCCTCGGCCGTGAACTGCTTGATCTCTTCGAGCGTGTGCTGATCGAAATGCTCGACCAGCATCGACGCCGCGGCCTGGCTGATGCAGCAACCATCGCCATCGAAAAAGATCTCTTCGATCTTGCCTCCCGGAGCAATCGCCAACTCAATCCGGACGACGTCGCCACAGAGTGGATTATCGTCCTCGTGCGCGTGCGTGGCGCGCGACGGATTGCCACGGTGGTACGGATCCTCGTAATGGTCGAGGATGTGCTCCTGGTACAGTTCTTCTTCGTCAGCAGGCATGGGCGGAAAAGGAGGCGAGGAGGCAGGAAGGAGGCTCGGGATGAGACGCTTGTCAGTCACGACTAAGTTTAGGACTCATGCCCTCTTCCGACAACCGCCCAAGCTGCGCGGGCGGCGTTGCGAAGCGCGACACTTTCGGGACTTACAGGGCCCAGTTTCCGGCGGAATCGGCGCCATCGGCGGGCGTGCTATTCTTAAGCTGCCGGCGTCCTTAGATTGCCGGGCGATTGGAGTTTTTTTTCGTGCTTGGGGTTCCCTTTTCTGATTTCGATGACAGATACCACCATGAGAAAATTGTTTTGCCTGCTGCTTGTTTGCCTGACGCCGGTGATTGCAACCGCGGACGACGCCGCGCCCAAGGTTCAATTGCCGCCTGGACGCATTCAAGCGGCGATTAAGGAACTGGAGAAGCTGGCCAACCAGACGCTCGAAGGAACAGGCGTGCCGGGCATTGCCATCGCCGTGGTCCACCAGGATCAGGTAATCTTCAAGCAAGGCTTTGGCGTGCGGGAGGCTGGCAAGCCGGACCGCATCGACGCGGACACCGTCTTTCAGGTGGCGTCCATGTCCAAGCCACTCACCACCACGGTGCTGGCGCTGCTGGTGGGCGAAGGGGCGATTGGCTGGGACGATCGAGTGATCGACCACGATCCTGGGTTCCGCATGTTCGATCCGGCCACCACGCGCGAATTGCGCTTGAGAGACCTGCTCTGCCATCGCAGTGGCCTGCCGGATCACGCCGGTGATCTGCTGGAGGACTACGGTTACGATCAAGCAGAGATCTTGCGGCGATTGCGCTTTCTGCCGCCAGATAGCAGCTTTCGCACGCAGTTTGCTTACACCAACTTTGGCTTTACCGAAGCGGGAGTCGCCAGCGCCAAAGCCTGTGGCGAAGCTTGGGAAGAACTGGCCGCCAAAAAACTCTTCCGCCCATTGGGCATGAATTCAAGCAGCTTTCGATTTGCCGATTACGCCCAGGCAAAAAACCGCGCGTTGCTCCACGTGCGCGAAGATGGAAAATGGATCGCAAAGAACACACGCCAGCCAGACGCGCAGGCGCCTGCCGGTGGCGCTAGCTCCACGCTCAATGACCTGATCTTGTGGATGCGCTTGCTGGTGAACGAAGGTAAGTGGGATGGCAAGGAGTTGATCGCCGCTGCGGCGCTGGCCGATACGCACACGCCCCAGATCGTGACAGGCTTCAATTCGCAGGACGGGAGACTTTCGTCCTACGGGCTGGGTTGGCTGGTTAGCATCGAGCGCGGTGGGCGAGCGTTCTGGAAGCACTCCGGCGCTTTCTCTTTGGGCATGCGGACTGAGATCGCGATTCTGCCAACCGAGGAACTGGCAATTGTCGTCCTCTCGAACGCCGGGCCGACGGGCGTGCCTGAGGGGTTGGTCGAGAGCTTCTTCGACCTGGCGATCTACGGCAAACCGCAGCGAGACTGGGTCGAATTCGCCAACCGGATGTTCGATGAAGAAACCAAACGAGAATTGGGCGCGGAGCGAAGTTATAGCCAGCCACCGGCCGATCCAACGCCTGCGCTCAAGCTATCCGCGTACGCCGGCAAGTACGCCAACGATTTCTTCGGCCCGATCGAGATTGTTGAGAAAGAAGGGTCGCTCGTCCTGCGGATCGGTCCTAAGCCAATGGAGTTTCCGCTGCAACACTGGGACCGGGACGCCTTCACCTATCAGCCGACCGGCGAAATGTCCGGGGGGCGCGGCGGTTTGCGCTTTGCCATTGAACCCACCGGCCCGGCAGATAGCGTGCTGATCGAGAACCTGAATGTCTACGGTCAGGGGACGTTTTCCCGGGTGAAGTAGCAGGGGCGGCCCGATCGCATTTTTCCGCTGTTTCTTTCTCAATCACGGCGCCAATCGTTACGGCGAGCTTTCCTGAATTCGCCGCACGCCCCGGCGGCACGAACGCTGGGGCATCCGCTAGTTGCACGCTCTCCGTCCGTCGGCCAGAATCACGGCCAACGCCACTCGTCACAGGCGGCCGGAAATTGCTCGGAGAGTTTTTGCATGCAACTTGGATTTGTCACCGCGATCTTGCCCGACCTTGGTTTCGACGAAGTGCTGCGGTTTGCGGCGGAAGAAAAGTTCGACCAGGTCGAGGTCATGTGCTGGCCTATCGGCAAGGCGGAGCGAAAGTACGCCGGCGTCACGCACATTGACGCGAGCGGCATCACCCAGGCCGCAGCCGACGATATTAACGCACTTTGCCAGCGGCACGGCGTTGGGATCTCCGGGCTGGGCTACTACCCCAACATCCTCTCGGCAGACGCCGAAGAAGGCCGCGTCGCCACGGAGCACCTGAAAAAGGTCATCCAAGCGGCGCGCCTGCTGGGCCTGCGGAACGTCAATACGTTCATCGGGGCCGATCATCGGGCGAACGCGGACGACAACTTCGCGCGGTTTCAAAAAGTCTGGCCAGACCTGATCCGTTTTGCGGAAGATCACACGATCCTGATTGGCATTGAGAACTGCCCGATGCTATTTAGTTGGGACGAGTGGCCAGCCGGCAAGAACATGGCGTACTCGCCGGCCGTATGGAGGAGGATGTTCGAAGCGATTCCCTCGCGCAATTTTGGCCTGAACTACGATCCGTCGCACATGATCCTGCAGATGATGGACTACGTGCAGCCGATCTACGAATTTGCCGACAGGATCTTTCACGCCCACGCCAAGGACATGAAGCTCGACCGGCAAAAGCTCAACGATCGAGGCGTGCTGGGCCTGGGCTGGAGCACGCCCAAGATTCCTGGGCTGGGCTCGATCGATTGGAGCGCCTGGGTCAGCGCGCTGACCGATATTGGCTACCACGGCGCGGTCTCGATTGAAGTCGAAGACGACTCGTTCCGCGACACGCTCGAAGCGCGCAAGCGATCCTTGCGAATTTCGCGCAACGTGCTGCGACCGTTGATGGGCTGAACAACAACGCTCCGGAAACCACCGGCATGAGCAACGAAATGAACTGGGCCGAAGTCGCCGATCAGGAATTCGACGCGCGGCGTTTCGCCGATGCGTGCGACGCCTACCGCCGCGCTCTGGAGAATGGCGAGATCACGACAGAGTTGGTCGTAAACCTGTCGACGGCGCGGCAGGAAGAATGGTCGGCGTTCTGGCGCGGGCTTGCCAATAAGTACCCGGCCAACATGGAATATCGCAGGGCGGAAATCCAGCAATTGAAATTGCCGGCCCATCGCGTGACTGGTTGGACGGAACTGTTGAAGCTGGATCACACGCCGAAGGAGACGCTGATGTTGCGGCTGGCCCGGCTTGGCGCTGCGGCGGATAGTGGCCGGTTGGAATACTTTGTCGAGGATTTCGTTGCGATCTGGGACCCCGATCCGCCGGTGAAAGACTCGCGAGTCTTTCGGCCGATTCTGGCGTCGATCGTTTGCCGGCTCCACTCCCCACAGTCGTTGGCAACGCTGGACGCTTTGGCGAAACTCGCCACTGGCGATGTTTATCTGGACGCCGACTGGGAAGACTTCTCGGCAATCCTTGCCGCGAAGAAGGCGGAGATCCAGCGAGTGGATCAAATGCGACGAAGAGCGCGCTAGTCCCGGCCGACAGACGACCGTTTGTCGCTACAGCTTAATATAAAAGCACTTGCCTGCGTCAGTAAAACCTTCACGCTCGTAAAAACGATGGGCGCGTTGGCGATGGTAATGCGACTCCAGCGCCAGCCGGTGGCAACCGCGCTCGCGGGCGATCTTCAGCGCGCCCTCGACCAATGCCTGGGCCGCGCCGCGGCCGTGTTCGCTTGCGGTGACGATCAAGTCCGGCACCCACGCCTCGGGCGAAGGCTGGGAGAGCCGCTCGCGAATGTGGAGCGCCACGAACCCAATCGCCCGGCCATCGCGCTCGGCAATCAGCGCCGCCGAATTTGGATTGGCGATGTGCCGTAGATAGATGCCGCGCACTCCGGGCTCGGTCGCCGGCGAAACTTGCGGACGCCCCAGCTCCGCCAGCAGTGCGCAGACCGCGGCAAAATCCGCTTCGGTTGCCGCGCGGATGACGACGGGCGCTGCGTGCGCGGATGGGGTTTGGTCGCTCATCAAAGTGCAGACTCCAAGACAGCCATCAAGTCAGACAGCGAAACTGTCCGCGGGTTCACTCGCAAGATTCGCTGGATCGCGAACGTCTTTTCGGCCAACATCGGGAGATGCTCCACGCCGACTCCCAAATCGCGCAGACGCTCTGGGATACCGATGGCGCGCTTCAACAATTCGATCCGGCGGATGCCGGTCAGCGCCGCGGCATGATCGTCCAAGCCGGCGGTCTCGGCCCCCAATAGCCTGGCAATGCGGGCCATCTCCGCCTCGCGCCCCGGCAGATTAAAACGCATCACAAACGGCAGCAGCAGGCCATTGCCGGCGCCGTGCGAGCAGTGCGTCAGCCCGCCGATGGGGTATTCCAACGCGTGAACCAGCGCCACGCCGACGTTCGAAAACGCCATGCCAGCCAGCGTTGCGCCCAGCGCCATCGCCTCGCGGGCTTGCGCATCGTGCGGCGTGGTCACGGCGCGCTCCAGGTTCGCGCCGATCAATTGGATCGCGCGCTCCGCAATGCAATCCGAGAGAGGTTGCCGACCTTGAAACGCGGAGACCTCGCCCGGCGGCAGCGGAAATCGCTGATGGTCGACGGCGGTGTAGGCCTCGATGGCGTGCGTCAGCGCGTCGATGCCACTATCGGCCGTTACCTGCGGCGGGCAACTGTGCGTCAGCAATGGATCCACAATCGCTAGCCGAGGGCGCAGGTAGTTGCTCAGTACGCCGACCTTAACTTCGGCCTGCCGGTCCGAGAGGACGTACGCGGCGCTGACTTCGCTACCGGTGCCGGCCGTGGTCGGGATGCAAATCACCGGCAAGATGGGACCACTAACACGGTCATCGCCTGCGTAGTCACGTGGGACACCGCCGTGGGCCAGTACCGTGCCGGTCATCTTGGCGAGATCCATGTTGCTACCGCCCCCCAGGCCCAGCACGCCGTCTGGATTGTAGTCGCGCGCGTCGGCGACGCAGCGATCGGCCGCTTCGAACGATGGCTCCGGTTCGCCCGCGGTACACAACGCGGCATGGATTCCGGCTTCGGCCAGCGGCGCGGTCACGCTTTTGGTCAGACCGGCCGACGCGAGGCGCTCGTCGGTGACAATCAGAATCTTTTTCAATCCCATCCGCGCGGCCAACCGCCCAACTTGCCGCACAGAGCCTGGACCGAACACCAGTTCGCCGGCGGAATGGAACGTCCAGAAATCGGCCATCGTTAGAAATCGCGCTGGAGACGGATGAGGAAACAGGTGCAGAAAAACAGGAACCGAAACATCAAATATAGGGCGCAGGCAGGAACGCGAAACGCACTGGCGGGAGTTGCCATTTAGGTGAGGTCAGTGTACTCACGCCGCTGAAAGACGACCAGCGCGATCAACAGCCCACCTACGGCGATCCCAATCAACGCCAAGGTGGCTGAGGCCGCTGAGATTGGCTCGAACCATTGCGGGTCTGGCCGCTCCAACCCTAGGGGCACGCCCGAGGCGTACATCAATGAGCGGCCGTAATAATTGATCGCCACGCGTTTGACGATGCCAGGCATGTTTCCCAGCAGCAATTCCATGAAGAGCGAATAGATCAGCGCGATGATTGTCGAATGCCGAAACGTGACGGCAAAAAAATGAAACAGGCTGATGTAGGCGATCGTCATGTAAAAAATCGCCGGCAGGTAGAGCGAATAGGCGTCCCAGCCAACGCCCCCCACCGCGCGGCAGTAGATGTAGAGCGACGCCATCACAATGCCGAGCGCCAGCGGCAATGTCGCCGCGTACTTGGCCAGCAAGATCAGCGGTCGGGGGACCGGGCGGATCAATAGAAACAACAGCGTGCGATCTTCGCGATCGCCGCCGACGCTGCTCGTGGCGTAAGCCACGGCGCAAATCGGCACGACGAACGATGCAAACACGAACATCAAAAACTGGCTGAACGCATTGAACGCCGCAAACGAATCGTTCGGCAAAAATGAGCGCCAGCGCACGATGAACAACAAGCAAGCCAACAGCGGCAGCATCACCATCAGCGTGCTGCCTGACCAGAGGAGACGGCGAAACGAGAGCCACAGCAGTGTCGTCCAGGCGCGGAACAACCTCATCGGGCCCCCTGTTGCAAGTAATTGAAGACGGCGTCCGCCCCAGCATCGAGCGATTGCAGCTTGCGAACGGTCAAGGCATGCTGCGCGATCAGGTCGTTGATCAAAGCAAAGAATCTCTGTGGGTTGCGCGTCCGCACCACCAGGCTGTCCGATCGCAGTTCGATACCGCGGACGTCCTGCTCCGAGACCAGCAGCGACGCGAACCGTCGGGCGTCGTCCGAGACAATCTCGACTGTTAGCGGCCGATCTTCGAGCATGCCTCGAATTTCGCGCAGCGTGCCGGACGCCACGATCCGTCCGCGCGCGATGATCAACACAGAGTCCGCCAGGTTTTCTGTCTCGACCAGGATATGGCTGGAGACGAGGATCGTTTTTCCCTTTTCGCCTTGCTCGAGCAGCAATTTGCTAATCTCGCGGCGGCCACCGGGATCGATACCGCTGAGCGGTTCATCCAGCAGCAACACGGGGGGATCATGAATCAGCGCCTGGGCCAGCTTGATCCGCTGCCGCATGCCGTGGCTGCAACCCGCCAGCTTGCGCCCGGCGCGATCCAGCATGCCAACTTCGGCCAGAACGGCCTCGGTGCGCTCGCGAGCTTCGTCCTTGGGCATTCCGTAGAGGCGGGCCATCACAAAGACAAAATCTCGCCCCGTCATTTCTTCGTAGAAACTATTCAAATCAGGGCTGTAGCCGAATAACTGTTTAGCGGCGGTGCTCCATGCGCGGACTTCGCCAATCCGCACTTCGCCTTGGCTGGGGCGCAGTTGCCCACTTGCCAGCTTCATCAATGTCGACTTGCCGGCGCCATTGGCGCCAAACAGGCCAGTAATGCCTGGGCCGATCCGACAACTGATGTTGTTGACGCCGATCACCGCTCCGTAGAACTTGGTGACGTGGTCGAAGGTAAGAAACATCGGCGGCGCCGGGGCTAAGGTAAGTGCAGTAACGCGGTGTAAAGTTTAGCTCTGGGGGATTACTCGACGATATCCACAGCGCGCACGCGGCGGACCAGCGCCACCAGGCAGAGCGCGCAGACCACGGTCAGGATCACCGCGGCCAGTTCGGCTATGTACAGCTCCTGCGGATGGTTGAACGCGCCAAAGCAGAGCTTACCTACCAGGCGGATATCTCGGCCTGGATCGATCAATTGCCAGTAGTCACTATCCGTGGCGTCCTTCATGTAGCCCCCCAGCCGATTCAGCATGGCGAAGATGCTGCACCAGGTGATGGCAATCGGCGCCACGCGCTGCAAATATGCTGAGAGCGTCACCAGCGTGATGCTGAGCACAATACACATCACCGTGCCATAGGCCAGCACGGAGACCAGCATTGTCCAGTTGTCGCGCCAGTAACCGGTGGACGAAGTGAACATGCCATATTCAATAAACAGGATGATCGCCGGGATTGTCGTCAGCAGGGAAACCAGCGCACTGATCGCCAGCAGCTTGCCGGCAATGTAATGCCGCCGATCGACGCGCCGCGAAAGATAAAACGGCAACGTGCGCAGCCGGAAATCCGACCCGACCAGCAGACTGCCGGAGAAGGCCAGCAGGATCATCACGACGATGCCCTGATTCTGCATGAACGTGATGTAGCCGTTCTCTTCGCCAAATTCCGGATTCGGGCTGAAGCCGAAGACACTCTGCAAATCGCGCTGCACGTTGCCTGGCAGCTTGAGCTGCGTGACAACGTAAATCTCGATCCAGAAGACCATGAATTGCAGCACGCCCAGCGCCAGCACAACCCAATAGAGTTTGCGCCTGAGAACCTGCAGCAGCGAAACGCGGACAATCGCCAGCACTGCCCAGCGGGGCGAATGCAGCTCGCCATGCCATCCGTAGTAATGCGCGTTATCAATTCCCATGCTGCGGCTCCTGCGCGGGATTGCTGGTCGCGGCCTTTATGGGCTCCCCCGCGGCTTGGGTCTCGTCCGTCACGCGGAAGAAGAGGCGTTCCAGATTTTCTTCGTCGGGACGAACCAGATTCAGCACCAACTGATGCTCGCGCGCCAGCGCAAAAATTCGCGAAGTGTTCCAATCGTCGGGCACTCGCAGTATGGCTGTATCTGGCTGCGCGCTCTCGGTAACTTCCGCCCCTGACCGGCTGAGCGCCGCCAGAAATGCCGCGCCGTCTCCCTGCCAGCCGATTTCGAAACGGTTGCCGACGTCGTGCCGGAGTTCGGCCATCGATCCGGAGCGAATCACCTGGCCTCGATGCAACACAACGATCTGTTGGCAAAGCCGCTCGACGTCCGGCAGCAGATGCGTGCATAGAATCACGCTCTTGCCGGTCTCGGCGATGAGATCTTCGATCAACTCCAGCATCGCCTCGCGCCCTTCCGGGTCGAGCCCGTTGGTCGGTTCGTCCAACAGCAAAAGCTTGGGATCATGGATCAGCGCGGCGGCCAGTTTCAAACGCTGCACGTTGCCGGTCGAGTATTCTTCGAGCTTGCGATAGCGGAGTTCGCCCAGGCCAACGTAGTTGAGCGTTTCGTGCGCGCGACGTTTGGCGTCGCGGTGGGGCATGCCGTAGAGGTCGCCGGAGAGGGTGACGTATTCCACCCCTTTGAGCATCGGGATCACGGCCGCGGCCTCGGGCATGTACCCGACGCGACCGCGGAGATCGCCACTGGCGTTGAGAATGTCGTAGCCCAGGATCGTGCCGGAGCCGCTGTCGGGCGTGAGCAGCCCGAGCAGAACTTTGAGCAGGGTCGACTTGCCGGCGCCATTATTCCCAACCAGGCCAATCACGCCCGGCGCTAGCGTCATGCTAACGTCGCGCAGTGCGCGCACCTGACCGTAGCTCCGGCTGACGTTGTGGATGTCGACAAGGTGCTGCATCAGTAGTCGCTGACCGGCGCCGGCGTTCGGGCGCCAGACGATCCGGCGCGAGCAAGCCCCGCCATTGTATCAGCGTGGGAGCCGCTGTTGAGGGGCAGCCAAAATCATGGCGAACGCCCGGCGCCTGCTGGCAGTCGAGAGCGCGCCGAGAAAAAACCGGCCGGAACGCCAAATTGCAGCCCGCCAAAAGAAGGCGCTACGCTTTGGCCAGCAATTCTTCGAGCAATTTGGCCACTAGCGAAGGGTTGTCCGACTTTTGCAGATGGTCGACTCGCGTCTTGGGGATCTTCAGCTTTTCGAGCGTGGCGACGGTTTTGGCCCACTGCTTTTCGCGGGCTTTTCCCTCGGCCAGATAGAGCTCCGTGACCTGTTCCCCCAGCCGCTGAAGCAGGATCGTGTCCTGATTCTGATAGTAGTTCTTGATGATGTTCTGCTGGTACTTCGTGCGTTCGGCCATCAAACGTGAATCCTTGCGCGATCGGAATATCTTGAGGGGGAACCAGCGGCAGTTTGCAGATAGGGAGTCTACCCCCGGCCACGATCCAGGGCAAATATGCCCGGCTTGCAGCCGATGCCCCGGCGGCCATTCTCAGCGGCACAGCACGCCGCTGGCAAAGCCATCGACCAGCCGGCCGAAAAGACTTGAAAGATCCCCAGCCAGCCCGTCCAACCGGGCTTCTTTCTGGGGAGAAGAACATGTCGCTTCCGAGTAACTTTCGGTTCAAAAGACATCAAGAATCATGTGAGGGTAGTACTGGCGATTTCTTTTGTGTGCCGCGGTCTCTTTTGCGGCGGCCGCGGCGCGCTCCTTCAGACGTTTCGCTCGTAACAAGTTGCCGGAACGCTGGGGCGAATGGTCGGACTCGTACGCGCGGATGGCGTCATCGAGGTTGCCGTCCGCCTCGTACGCCCGGCCCAGGTTGTAGCGGGCGCCAGACGTCCAGGGACCATCGGGCGAGGCTTCCAGGACGCGAGTCTTCAGGTAATCAATCGCGGCGTCATAGCTCGCTCGTTCGAACGCCAGGAGTCCTAGCCAGTAACTAGCGTCTTGTTTCGCGCGCGCCATCATCGCAATCTGAAATTCTGCCATCTGCCGCTGCTGCGGCTGAGTGATCTTGCTGGCCTCGGCGCGGAACCTGCTGAGCGACGCGTCCGATGGGCGGGCCTCTTGATACATCGCGCTCGCCGTGGGGGGCTCTTCATACTTGCCCAACATGTCCAACATGCGAGCTTGCCACAGTGCTGGCGTCTGTTGAAACGGGGCCATCTGTCGATGCGTGTATTCCGCGTAATCGCGCGAAGGGGTCTCGATGTTCTTCAAACGTTCGTATGGCAGTGGCCAGAGACGCACGCTACCGACGCCCGCCTTGCCGGCGAGTTGCCTGGCCACCTCTTCCGGGTGCGCGGAAAGGACTAGCGAATCGTCCCCACCGAGCTTGGCTTCGATCAATTGCATCCGGTGCGACAAATAGACGGGCGTCCCCTCGACATACACCGTCAGGTCATGCAGGTCCTCCGACTTGAGCGGATAGAGGTGTTGTTCGTCCGCGTCCATGGCGCGCAGCACGGCCGGATCGGCAATCACCTGGGCGAGCGTCGCCACCGGCTTGCCATCGACTCCGGCAATCGGCAATCCTAGCCGCGGATCGAACAGGTAGAGTTCTCCCTGATCCAACAGCGCCGGCAGCCACAACTTCGGTTCGTCGGCTTCGCTCTTGCCTGGCAATGCCAGCATTACCACATTCAGCCCTTGCTGGCGGGCTAGCAATGAGAAAAGCCAAGCGCGATCCGCGGCGGTTCCTTTGCCGAAGAGCAGGATTTCTGTCGAGCCGTGCCGGAACGGGGTGGCGTCGTCCGCTTCGATTTGAATATTGCGAACCACCCAGTCAAAGATCGATTGCGCTTTAGCCAACGAGTCGTTCGATTCGCCCGCTGCGCGATGCGCGATCTTGTTCAGCCAAATTACCTGCACCAGCTCGCGGCCGTCCGAGATCGGAAAATCCAATCCGGCCAGCCCGCGTAGCGCGGCTGCTTGCAACTGCTTTGGCGGAAGCGTCGTCAACAGTGAATCGGGCTTCCAATCCGGGATCGGAACGGCGTCCTGGCCCCATTGATTCAATCGCGTGACGATCGGCGTTAAGGTCTCCGGCGAGGGTGAAGTCTCGACATTGCGCAGCAAGCTCAGCGCGTACGTCAGGTTTTCATCGTTCTTCTGGGCGCGCGCCTTTTCTGTCGAGAACGTCGTGTTGCTCGCCTGCCTCGGCGCCGGATCGCAACCGAAGGAGGTCGCCAACGCAATCAGTGCGCACGCAGTGAACGCTGCGCGAGGCATCGTCCGGCCGCCGGTCGAAAAGTTTGGGCGCGATTGCACGAAAAAGTCTCCTTGAATGGATCCGCCGTCAAACGTCTAAATTGGCCGTCAAAATTGATCGACCGTCGCGCGAATCGCCAGTAGCCGCTCGAGTAGCGCCGCAAAATCGTCCAGCGGGATCATGTTGGGGCCGTCGCTCGGCGACGTCTCCGGCGTGGGATGTGTTTCAAAGAACAGTCCGTCCACGCCAATCGCCACCGCGGCGCGGGCCAGCGGTTCGACCATCGCGCGGTTGCCTCCGGTCGATGATCCCAATCCGCCCGGCTCTTGCACGCTGTGCGTGGCGTCAAACACCACAGGGGTCCCCAGGGCGCGCATCTGCGGGAGCGAGCGCATGTCGTTCACCAGGCGGCCGTAGCCAAAGAACGTCCCCCGTTCGCAGAGCAACACGTTCTGACAACCGCTGGCTTCGAGTTTGCTGACTACGTGCCGCATGTCCCAGGGCGCCATGAACTGCCCTTTTTTCACATTAACCGCGCGGCCGGTCTGGGCGGCAGCTACCAACAGATCTGTTTGCCGCGCCAAAAAAGCGGGGATCTGCAACAGCTCGCAAACGCGGGCGACCGTGGCCGCCTGCTGAGATTCGTGAATATCCGTAGTGACTGGCAGGCCGGTGTGTTGGCGGACTCGGTCCAAGATCGCCAGGCCATCTTCGAGCCCCGGCCCGCGGTAGGCGTCGGTGCTGGTGCGGTTGGCTTTGTCGAACGATGCTTTGAAGACCAGCTGGATCGGCAGTTCACGGGCGATCCGGGCGAGGCGTTCCGCGATCGTCATCGTCAGCTCTTCGCTTTCGATCACGCAGGGGCCGGCGATCACCAATAACGGCTGACCGGCGCCCACCAGGTAGTTTCCGACGCGAGCAGGATTAGCTGGCACGACTGGCGTTTCCTTTGAGAGTCGCCTCTTGGAGCGATCCCCGGCAGCGCACCGGGGCGATAACCATAGCGCCAGAAAACGAGACGATCCTGGAAGAGAGCCGGCGCGGCGTCATTCTAGCCGCAGGCCGTCGGCCTACAAATGCGAACGGCGCCTGCCGTTGCTACGCATCCAACCTGGCATTGGGTTCGGCTGTTTCACCTTTTCCACCATAGACTTACGCCGGGACTGTCTCATCTTGATACGCATCTGCGGCATCCGATTGTTAGAACGGCAGAATCGCCCGTGCGTAGCGCCCCGAGACAGCGTTATAGAGCGGACCGTGCTGGAACGAGGCGCCATTGTGGTTCGACTGAACGCGCGTTGACAATGTCGAATAAAATTTCTGCGATTTCTATAAGTCACTTTAATTAAATGACTTGTGCGCATAACAACAAGACATCGCAGGTCGTGTTCTGTCGTTTGTGACAGAAATGGCACATGCAGTGCTTCTAAGAGGAACCGGCGAAGCGGACGCAATCTACGGTGTTGTCCGAGTCGAAAATGAGACGGTTAATTTAGACTGGCCCGCGGGGCCTCTGACGAATATCTGTGGGATGATTGACTTGCCCCTGGTCATCCCACAAAGCCATTGTGGAAGTGGCACGTCAGAGGCCCCCGTTTTTTTGCGCTCGCGGCAATTTCTGCCCAGGCCAGCTCGGCCCGTAGCGCTCCCGCGGCAGACCTCGCGCGAAGTGGCGCCGGTTCTGGCAATTCTGCCGACGATCTCTCGCCTTTGACCGGAACTTTAGGCGCCGGCGGCCCGAAACCGTTCGAGTGGCAGAGTCTACCGCGACGATACGTTCAACATAAGCATGCCGGGAGGGCGGGTCTGCCATGGGGCGGGCCCGTTTCAGGATAGAGGTCATGGCCTTTCGATGGATCGAACGGCCATGACCTTTTTTTATGCGCTCAGGCCCATCGAACGCACCCACCTCAGCGCAAGCACTGCGCGCCACCGACCGGGATGGATTCCCGGCTGACTGCCGACTCCGCAAGCGTCCCCCGGCGAACTATAATCAAGGTTCCGGCCGCGCGGCCGCTTCCGTACATCGCAGTCCCTGCGATTTCGCATTCCCCTCTGAGTCGGAGACGACGGTTTGTTCGCAGGTCCGGTCTTTACTCGCGAGGTGGTGACTGCCCCTCGACGGGCAAGGCTGTACATCTCGCGCGTAGTCTACGTCGGAGCGCTGCTGGTCCTGGTCAGCACGATCTGGCAGGTGATGGCCGGCGCGCAGACGATCAACGACATTGGCGAGCTGGCCCAGTTGGGCGCCACCTCGTTTCAATTCATGGCCCCGCTGCAACTGGCCGTGACCCTCTTCTTCTCGGCGCTGCTGGGAGCCGGCGCTGTCGCGGCGGAAAAGGATCGTCGCACGCTCGATCTGCTGCTGCTCACGGAACTGACGAACGTGGAACTGGTGTTGGGCAAACTCCTCTCCAGTCTGGTGGCAATCTTGCCGATGATCGTGTCGGCAATTCCCCTCTTCGTCATCATCTCGCTCCTGGGTGGAGTGACGCTGGAACAAATCGCCCGCGTCTTTGCGATCGTCTGCGCCAGTGGCGTCGCGGCGGGGAGCGTCGGCTGCCTGGTTGCTTTCTGGCGCGAAAAAACGTTTCAGTCCGTCGCCGTCACGCTGCTACTGCTGGTCGCCTGGCTGGCGGCGGGCGAGGCGATTGACGCTGGACTGTTTGGCGAACATCCGGCCGGCGCGAGTGCCTCGGCCTGGGCCGTGGCCGTTAGCCCTTGGCGGGCCACGATGTGGGCGATGCGATCCTTCACGCCGCCGGGCGAAGCGACCATCAGCCTGCTCCCGTGGGCCGGCCCTGTAACGTTGTTCTTAATGTTCGCCGGCGCAGTAACTTTTTTCGCCAACCTGACGGCTATTTTGTGCGTGCGCGTTTGGAATCCATCGCGCGAGACTCGCATTACGGGCGAAAGCGAAGACCGTCCGCCTGCGGTCGCGACGACTCCCCACGCCTGGACGATCGCCGGGCGAAATGCTCCGGCCCCCGCGAGCACGCCGAACGTCACGGGCGAAACGACCGCCAACATTGCGGTCCCGGCAGGCGCCGCATTGTCTCCGCAAGCGCGTCAGCCTGGCCGTACGCGCGAGGTTTGGGATAACCCCATCCTGTGGCGAGAGATCCGCACCTGGGCTTACGGCCGCCGGACGTTGATGTTGCGAGTGGCCTACCTGGCGCTCTTTGCGGCGTCCGCGTTGGGTCTCCATTGGTCAATCCCCGCGCGCGGGCTACCGCAGATGGACCGCGTGGCGCTATTGCTTTCACCACTCGCCGTATTGAGCCTGGTGTTGATCAACGTGCAAGCCGTGACGGCGCTGACCAGCGAGCGCGATGCGCGGGCCCTGGATCTGCTGCTGGTCACCGATCTGACGCCGCGCGAGTTTATCGTCGGCAAGCTGGGCGGCGCCCTCTATAACACCAAGGAAATGGTCCTGGCGCCGGTGGCCCTGTGCGTCTACTTGTATTTCCGCCACGTCATCGGCCTGGAGAATCTGTTCTTTCTGGCGGGCGGCTGGCTGGTGATGGTGGCGTTTGTGCTGATGCTGGGCGTCCACTGCGGTATGAACTACGTGAACAGCCGCTCGGCGATCGCCGTTAGCGTGGGGACGGTCTTCTTTCTGTTCATCGGCATTGCCACTTGCATGCGGATCATGGTCGCCTTTAGCGGCGCGTTTGCCGTGCAATTGCAGCCGTTCCTGGCGTTTGTCGTCGGCGGCGGCATCGGCCTGCTGGTAGCGCTCGGCTGGCGCAACGCGTCGACGGCGATCTGGATCGCGTCGTTCGTCGCCCCGTTCGCCACGTTCTACGCCCTGACCAGTTTTCTGAACAACCAAACACTCGGCGTCTTCCTAGCCATCGGCGCCACTTACGGATTCACCACCGCAGCCATGCTAATCCCAGCACTCTACGAATTCGACGTAGCCACCGGCCGAACGACTGGGGATGAAGGTTAGCGGGGGCGTGCACTGCGAGATTTCCACCTATATTGGTGGACACCTCTCGTATTGCGTATTGTTTCAGCATCCGTCGTGATTATTTTCTTGTTGGCTTGTACTTCGATCTTGAGCGCAGGGGCTGAGTCCATGGCTACTATCGAAACGATTCGCACCCGGTTAGAGCGAAGTCGTAAAGAGTTACTGGATTTGTCGGCCCGAAATCGACTTATCAACACGCTCCGCGGTCGTTCGAAATCACGCAGCCTGGAAATTGTCGACGAGCTAGCGGACGAGGTGTTCCGCGTGCTGGTGCGGGACAAGAAAGCGATGAGCTTCCTGCCTGGTAGCGAATCTACTACTGAGGAGTCCCAAGACTCCAACAACGGCACTTCGCTCGATCAGCCAACAGAAGAGCAGGCCGAATCGGGCGTTGCAGGGCGGCATTCTGACACGCGATTACAAACTGCAATCGCTTCCGAATCATTGCAGAAGCGTCTACTGAATATCTACTACGACGCGCGGACCTTTGAGGAAGAACAAGGCGTCAACATACTTTACCTGGCGATGGGATTTCTGAAGTGGTATGAGGCCCCAACGTCGGACCGCGAGCGGTATGCGCCTCTGATCCTCATTCCAGTAGAGATCGAACGTCAAAATGCCGGCTCGCGTTTCAAGCTGAAGTTTCGCGAAGAAGATATTACGACAAATCTTTCGTTGCAGGCCAAGCTGCTGGACCAGGAATTTGGCGTGCGGTTGCCTGACGTGGCAGAGTTGGACGATCTGATACCGTCTGTCTATTTCGAAACGGTTCGGACCGCGATCCAGAATCAGCCACGGTGGGAAGTCCTTCCGAATGACATGGTTCTCTGGTTCTTTTCATTTGCCAAATTTTTGATGTATCGCGATCTAGACCCAACCAACTGGCCCGGTGGGTCTGCCTTGCAGTCACACTTCGTACTCAAGGGTCTATTGGAAGAAGGATTCGGCGACGCATCACCAATCTGCGGTGATGAAGACAAGATTGATCCACTGATCTCGGTCGCGGATCTGGTACACGTTATGGACGCCGATAGTTCGCAAGCTGTCGCGATCGAAGAGGTCCGTCGTGGGCGGAATTTGGTGATTCAAGGGCCGCCAGGGACCGGCAAGTCGCAAACCATCGCCAACTTGATCGCCATGGCCGTCAAAGAAAATAAGACCGTCTTGTTTGTCGCGGAGAAGATGGCCGCCCTTGAGGTTGTAAAACGACGGCTCGACAAAGTTGGCCTAGGCGAAATGTGCCTTGAACTGCATAGCCATAAAGCCAACAAGCGCGCCGTCTTGGACGACCTTGCGAACACGCTTTATCTGAGCCGTCCGAAACGTCAGGGCGACGGCAAACTGATCGAAGAATTGACGTTCTTGCGAGACAAGCTGAACGGCCATGTCGAAATCATGCACGCCCCCCTTCCTCAGGCGCAGATCACGCCATATGAGGTCATCGGCAACTTGATCCGACTGCGTGCGCGGGGTGTTCCGCCGCCTGATTTTGATCTGGTGAACCCAACGACGTGGACTAGGCAGGAGGTTCTTACGAACGTAAATCTGCTGCACGACGTGTCACTGCATATGCAGGGAATTGGGGTTCCGGCGGAACACCCTTGGCGCGGCGTGATGGTCAAAGCGATCCTGCCCACAGATGTTGAGCGGCTGCAGCCGACAATTGTCGCGCTGATTGGTCAGTTGGATCGACTCATAGTGGCGAGCAAAGCGCTCGGCAAGGAGTTGCACGTCCAAATTGGCGAGTCCGCTGGTGACACGTCGATGCTTGCCAGGCTCGGTCAAAAGTTGCTTGCGGCGCCGGAAATGGACCGCGCGAGTATCGCTAATGACGTTTGGCGATCGAAACGCAATGAGATTGATCAACTCGTTGCGAAAGGGCAGGAGCTATTCGCCACCCAGCAGAAGCTCGACGGTCTTGTGACCGACTTAGCGTGGTCGACAGAACTGGCGCAAACTCGCAAGCACTTAGCAGCCCATGGTCGCTCTTGGCTGCGTTGGTTCAAGCGAGACTATCGTGAAGCGCAGGGCACGCTCCGAGGGATACTCAAGGACGATCCGCCGAAAAGCCTTGCAGAACGACTGAGCATTGTCGATGCACTGCTCGACGGGCAACGGAGTCTGTGGCAAGTAAGCGTCATGTCGGAGAATGTCGAGCTAGGGCGTCGTGCTTTTGGGACAAAGTGGAAAAACGACGAATCAGACTGGGCGCAGCTTGAGGCCATCTCGTTGTGGGAAAGAGAATGCCAAAAAGCACAACTGCCAAGCGCGTTTCGAGCAATTTTAGCAAGGATGGTTGAACCATCTAAGGTCAAGTCGCTAATCAAGCAAATTGGCAAAGATCTGAGCTTGCAGGGGATGGAAGTCGTCTTTCAGAAGCTCAACCTGAACTTGGAATTGGCGTTCGGGAACGCCAAACTAAGCGCAATTCCAGTGGACTCTCTCAAGGCGCGACTGCAAATCTGGTTGGAAAGCTCGGAGTCTTTGACCAGTTGGATCGCTTTCCGAAATCGCTGGGACAATTTAGAGTCCCGCGGGATGGGGAGTCTCGGACAGAAGCTTTACGACGGTTCATTCAGTCCTCAGGACGCAGAAGACCGGTTCCATGTGGCGTATTTTGAACAGTTAATGCGTGAGCTGATTGGTAGTTGTCCAGCCTTGGCGGAGTTCGACGGCCAATCCCACGAAAGAATAGTCGAGCTTTTTCGAAATCGCGATGTGCAAAGGCTGGAGATGGCGCGGCATGAAGTTGCGCTTGCGCACCATGCCAAGATCCCATCCACTGGCATGGGAATTGGTGAAGTAGGAATCGTTCAGCGGGAAATCAATCGTAAGCGCGGTCACTTACCCGTTCGCAAACTTCTGCGAGAAGCGGGGAACGCAGTTCAATCAATCAAACCCGTCTTCATGATGAGTCCAATCTCTGTTGCTCAATACCTGGAACCAGGGCACTTGGGATTTGACCTGCTTTTGATCGATGAAGCGAGCCAAGTGAATCCGGTCGACGCGTTAGGCGCAATCGCGCGAGCAAAGCAAATCGTGGTTGTGGGAGACGATAAGCAATTGCCGCCCACGCGGTTTTTCGACAAAGCCACTAGCGATGATGGTGATGACGGAAACGCTGATGGCTCGGTGTCGATCGCGGATATTGAGAGCATACTTGGGCTATGTACAGCGCAAGGAATGTCACAGCGAATGTTGCGATGGCACTATCGAAGTCACCATCACTCGCTCATCGCCGTGTCGAATCGCGAATTCTACAACGATCGCCTATACGTGGTTCCAAGCGCGTTTCAGTCGTCCGAAGATCAGGGGTTAGTATTCCGGCACGTGAAGGAAGGGGTCTTTGATCGCGGCGGTTCCGCGACGAATCGGATCGAGGCTCGGGTCGTTGCGCAAGCGGTGATGCGACACGCAAGGGAAAATCCCCGCCAGAGTCTAGGGATCGGAGCATTCTCTGTTGCCCAGCGAGACATCATCCTGGACGAGGTCGAGGGTCTCCGCCGCCAGGATAGTTCCTGCGAAGGCTTCTTTTCGCCTGGAAAATCCGATCCTTTTTTTGTGAAGAACCTCGAAAATATCCAAGGCGACGAACGCGACGTGATCTTCATTTCGGTCGGATATGGTCGCGATAAGGACGGCAACCTGGCAATGAATTTCGGCCCGCTTCAAACGGACGGGGGCGAGCGCCGACTCAACGTACTCATCAGCCGAGCACGGGATCGTTGCGAGGTGTTTTCGTCGATTACGGCGGAAGATATTGATCTCGCCAGAGCGCGCTCGCGCGGCGCGTCAGCATTTAAGACGTTCCTGCAGTTCGCAAAAACTGGCATTCTGGACATTGGGGTTGCGACCGGGGGAGATTTCGGAAGCGATTTTGAAGCGGAAGTTGCCCGAGGACTAACGAGCTACGGCTATGAGGTTCATAGTCAGGTAGGGATGGCAGGATTCTTTATTGATCTTGCCGTAGTTGATCCAGAAGTCCCTGGCCGCTACCTCCTTGGAGTCGAATGCGATGGCGCCACGTACCATTCCTCGCGATCTGCCCGCGATCGAGATCGATTGCGCGAAAATATCCTGGTCAGCCGAGGTTGGATCATCCATCGAATTTGGAGCACGGATTGGTTTCATCGTCCAGAAGATCAAATAAGAAAGACCCTGGCAGCGATTGACCTCGCCAAGATCGAATGGGCTTCTCGGACCGCCAAAGGCCCAGCAGACAATGTACCCCCGCCAGAAGCGACCGAAGTCATCATAAAAGATCGAGTCGATTTTCCGCTCGTCGTGCCCGAGGACAAGCAGTTCAGTATTCCTTACGAAGAGATCCAGCTCCACTCGATTCCATGTTCAGCGTTTGCGATGCCTTCTATTGATCTCTGCGCAAGGAACTTGCTTTGTCCGTTTCGGATCGGGATGATGGATAGGGGTTTTTAGTTTAGCGGAGGTTTGCCATGCGACCCAAGGGGACGGCGGCGGAATTGGAGCAGCG
>Ga0105047_10001299_pt1 | contig 44497 bp, 31 predicted proteins | sample MAT04_FD_78384 | JGI IMG/M metagenome (GOLD analysis project Ga0105047, IMG submission 78384) | Freshwater microbial communities from Lake Fryxell liftoff mats and glacier meltwater in Antarctica - MAT-04 (megahit assembly) | ecosystem: Environmental > Aquatic > Freshwater > Ice > Liftoff... | reverse complement strand
CGTGCACAATGGTTGCCAACTTCGAATGACCGCCCGAGTTGATATTGACGGAACTTCGCACGATAACGGATGTCACCGGAATTCCGCCGATCAGTCCCGCCAACACGTTGCCGATTCCCTGGGCCACCAGTTCGCGACTCGGTGGTGATGTTCGTCGTCGTCGATCCAGCTTATCGACAGCCTCCAGATTTAGCAGAGTCTCAAGCGAAGCGACAATCGCGATCGTCAATCCGGCAGTGTATACCCCGGAATTTGACCATTGTGAAAAATCCGGCAGGCGAAGAAATCCTATGAATTCGTTCAGACTCCTGGCGATCGGCACCTGGACCAGATGAATATCTTCAATTCGCCACCCACGGCCGCCCGATTTGAATAGCTGACTCAACGCCACACCCAACAGAACGACGACGAGTGGAGGTGGTACCGAGGATTTCTTCAGCATTCGCAACCTGGGCCACAACGCCAGGACAGCAACCGACAACAAACCGATCAACGCCGCACCTGGGTGCAGATGCGTCAGCATTTCATGGAGTTCAGACAATGTGTTTTCGTGGTCCGGCTGAACAAACGACATCTGTCCTTCTGGGTCAGTATCGTGTCCAAACAGATGGGGGATCTGCTTCAGGATGAGAATCACGCCGATCGCTGCCAATAGCCCCTGAACCACGCTGTTTGGGAAAAATGCGGACAGGGAACCGGCGCGAGCAACCCCAAGCCCTATCTGAATCAGACCGGCAATCACTACCGCCAGCAGAAACGCATCGAACGAACCGAGAGCCACGATTTGGACAGAGACGATTGCCGTTAATCCGGCAGCCGGACCGCTGACGCTGGTATGTGATCCACTCAGGATTCCGACAAGAACCCCACCCAGGATTCCGGCAAGGAGCCCGGAAAACAAAGGCGCGCCGGACGCGAGCGCAACCCCGAGACACAACGGCAACGCGACCAGAAAGACGACCAGTCCCGCAGTAAGGTCGCGCACGATCGTTTTGGAGGAAAACACTTTGGTATCGGGCATCCGAATCCGTTCTGCTGAGGTGCGTACAATTTGCGACCATCGCAGACAGACGCGCGGTTTCCGAAACGCTAATGCCATTCTCCAGAATTCGACCGTTTCCACAAGTGTTCATGCGATGCTTCGACCTGAGAGCAAACTTCGCCATCGTCTCGTCCATGTTTCCCGGAAGAACGGCCTCATCGAGAGGCTGCCGCCAGTAAAAATTCTGTTCGAATTTCTGCTTTTGCTCTCCAGCAGAATCTGCCGGAGCGATCTAAACCGTTTCCGCAAAACAGTTTACATCTGTGTGGCGATCGCTCAGCCACGGCAGAAACGTATTGACCAGATTTGGCGATCGTCGTACTGTTCGTGCCGTTGAGACTGAGTGCTGAAAAGTACCTGGTCGCGACAAAAATAATGGCCAATCGCCCCCGGAAGTAGCTAGAGTCCTCCGCCCCCCTTGGATTCGCTGCTTCCGGGATTTTTTTTGCGCCGCAGGCCGCTCCTGGCCTTCGTGGTCGCCGGTGCGAGCAGTGGTCAGCGACAGATCGATGATGTACGCTGCACTCGCCTTGCCACGCATCGGAACGATCGATCATTTTGTCACTGCAAGAAATTCCCATGGGTTCAAGAACTCGCCAATGCCTTCAATTCATGCTCAGTCGAACCCCGGTTTCAAGCTCTGGTAAAGAACTCATGTTCCTAAGTCTCGTCTTGTGCTCGATTTTCTGCGTCGGTTGTGGCGGAACTGCAGCTCCAACGCCAGAAACTGCCGCTGTGCCCAAAACGCTGAATGCATCAACGACCACCACGACAACGGACCTTCCGGTTTCCGAAGCGATCGCCAGTGACCCGTCAGCGCCGACAGCGGGCCAGGCGACAGCAACACACGGACGCGGCGAAGTTTGGGTCGATGCAAACGGTCAGAAATGGTTTGGCAATGTGCCGATGGATGCGTTTTTCGACCAGCCGTACGCAATTGCCAACGACACAACCCCGATCGGTAGCAGCACGGTTGCTCCCGCGGTGACTTCAGGAACGGTGAAAGCCCCCGAGTCCGCTTCGACATCGTTGAGCGGCGATTCGTGGAACGACCTGATCTCTGCGGCAGAACTTGATGACGAAGTGAAAACGATCAGAAATTTTCTGAACGAGAATCTGCGGTCGGTCAGCAACTACAACTCGTCGATGCTGATGATACCACCAAAAGTTGCGACTCTGGGAGCACTCGCCGGAGTTGCGATGGAACATCCGGATGCCGTTTCGTGGAAAGACGATGCGAAGTACGTACGTGATCTTGCACGAAAGATGAATTCCGACACCTTACACGCCGGGCCTAAAGATCAAAGAAGACTTCTCGAACTTTATGAAGCCGTCTCCGACACACTGAATCGCTCGCGGCCAGCGGACCTCGAAGAACCGTCGGAAACCGACACATTTGCAGATGTCTCCGAAATGCGACTGCTGATGCGCCGTATAGAAGAAGCGGAAAAACGCCTGAAGACTGAAGCAGGTACTGACAAGGGGCTGGCATCACGGAAGGAAATGGTCGCCCACGAGGCGACTTTGATAGCGACGCTGGCAAAAATTGTCACACTACCGGGATACGGTTATGAAGACGACCAACGATTCAAAGGCTACGCTTCAGAAGTGATTCAGGCAGCACTGGCGATTAAAGTTGCCGCCACCGACAACGATTTTTCCGGCTATGAACTTGCTCTCACCAGAATATCGACAAACTGCAGCAGTTGTCATTCGGACTACAAAAACAACTAAGACACCAAGGGCTGTCCTCGATGCTCAAGCGACTCAGAATTATCGTCTATGTCTGTCTGTTCATCACGGCACAGATCGCCGGTGCGGATATCATCGTTATGAAATCCGGCCAGCGAGTCGAAGGTGAAGTGTTGAAGGTCCAGAAGGATACGGTCTTCGTGGACGTTGGCGTGGACGTGATTCGAATTCCCGTCTCACAGATCCAGGAACGAATCAGTCAGGATCCTGTTCAGGTCGAGACCCGAACAATGGACAGTGGTGTGTTCATGACGGCTGATCTGCCTGAGCGGACGGTGAAAGAACTGGTGACAAAATTTGGCGAAGGGGTCGTGTTGATCGAAACACCGGACGGTTTGGGTTCGGGTTTCATTATTAACGATCGCGGGTACTGCGTGACCAACTATCACGTCGTGGAAACTCAGACTCGAGTCGCCGTCACCATTTTTCATCGCAGCGAAAACGGCGACTTCGAACGACGTTCAGTGCGAGACGTCAAGATTCTGGCATTGAACCCGCACTTCGATTTCGCCCTGCTGGAAATTCCGAAACAGGATGACCTGACGTTCCGCCCCGTCTACATCGCTGAAGACGACAGTCATCGCGAAGGTGATGCAGTCTTCGCCATCGGCAGTCCGCTGGGACTGGAAAGATCGGTTTCGGAAGGAATTGTCAGCACTCGTAATCGCAACATGAATGGGATTGTTTATATTCAGACGACCGCGCAGATCAATCCGGGCAATAGCGGCGGGCCATTGTTCAATGACAAAGGTCAGGTTGTCGGGGTGATCAATATGAAACTCAGCTTTGGCGAAGGACTTGGATTTGCGATCCCGGTTTCGTACCTGAAACATTTCCTCCGCAATCGTGACGCATTCGCGTTTGACCGCACCAATCCCAACACGGGCTATCACTATCTGGAACCACCCCATCGGACCAATCCGAAGCAGCCAGATACGGTTGCGAAAGACGCCGTGACTCCCCCAAAATAGACCGCCTGGAGCAAAGTAGTCCGCCCAGACGTTCACGGCATTCGATGGTGCCGGTCGTGTTGACGTCTCACTTTGCGTCTTCGCGGCTGTGCGTGATCAATGTCGTCCCACCTGTCCTCAGGTCGGATTCCTTCGTCGTGGCCAGTTGTTCGGCTCCCGATCTGAGGACAGATCGGGTTACTTTTCAGCGATTCATTCGTGTGGATTTGTGGCTACGACCTGCGATGTTCAGCCACGAATAAGCACAACGGCAGCGTGGCCGGGGTTGGAGCGAAGCGAAACCCCGTTGAACGCTATATGGCACCTCGAAGACTCCGGGGCGTGCTTCGCCAAAGCAAGAGATGCTTGTCGATGGCGGTGCAGAGGCAGACACAATTTGATACGAATTTGATACTCAATGACAACTGACTTGTAACCGAATCCACGGAACAATCCGGTTGATCATCAGCGCTGCGTAGACGTCGGCGACCAGCCGAGACAACACGCATGGCGGGATTCCGTAAACTTCTTCCCTTTGGACTCTGAATATGTTGACGACAAATCTGACTGGCAGGCTGATCGCCATTTCAGCAGTTCTGATATCTTGCTCCTCCGTGTTCGAACAGGCTGCTTGTCGAGCAGATCATCCATCAATCGCAGAATTTACACTCGCAAATCACCGAGGTACGGAATGGTCTCTGAGTGACGTAGCTGACAGCAAACTTGTGGTCGTTGCGTTCCTGGGGACTGAATGCCCATTAGCAAAGTTGTACGGACCTCGACTGGAGGAACTTCAGACACGGTTTGCGAACAAGGGCGTCGCGTTCGTTGGAATCAATTCCAATACTCAGGACAGTATGACTGAGATTACCGCGTATGTCGCTAAGCACAAAATCTCGTTTCCAATGCTCAAAGATGTCGGCAATCGTGTGGCAGATCAGTTCGCTGCCGAACGGACACCGGAAGTATTTCTGCTGGATGACAAGCGAGATGTTCGATATCGCGGTCGTATCGATGATCAGTACCTTGTCGGACTGGCTCGCGACAAAATTCGTCGACAGGATCTGGCAATTGCGATCGATGAGCTGCTGAATCAGAAAGAAGTGTCCATCCCGCAGACTGAACCGCTCGGCTGTCATATCGGTCGTGCTCAGAAACCTGAACCCAGCGGCAATATAACGTACACAAATCAGATCTCTCGCATTCTGAACAAGCGCTGTGTGGAATGTCACCGTTCGGGCGAAATCGCACCTTTTTCACTGACTAACTACGAAGACGTCGTTGGATGGGAAGACACGATTCTGGAAGTGATTGCAGACAATCGCATGCCGCCCTGGTTCGCCAGTCCGAAGCACGGCACGTTTCGCAATGATGCCCGGCTGACAGACGAGGAGAAAGATCTGCTTCGAACATGGGTGAAAAACGGCATGCCGGAAGGTGACAAGTCAATGTTGCCGGAACCGCCGAAGTTCGTCGCAGGCTGGCGGATTCCAGAACCCGATCAAGTCATCTACATCCGTGACCAGCCGTTTCAGGTTCCGGCCCAGGGGATTGTGGACTATCAGTATTTTTCGGTTGATCCCGGCTGGACCGAAGACAAATACGTTTCCATCGCGGAGGCTCGTCCGGACAACGTGGCCGTCGTGCATCACATCATTGCATATTTGATTCCACCTGGATCAGATGCCAGAAGGGCTCAGGATCGCCGAATGCTTGTTGGTTATGCCCCCGGTTCAGATCCGAATGTGCTGGGCGAGGGAATTGCGATCCATATTCCTGCCGGCAGTAAGCTTGTGTTTGAAATGCACTACACTCCGAACGGGAGTGAGCAGACTGATCGCAGTTACATCGGCCTAAAGTTGATGAACAAAGAGGACGTGAAGAAAAAACTTCGAGGCGGTGCCGCGATCAATACCAAGTTCGAAATCCCGGCCGGGGCGAACAACCATCTTGTCGAAGCGGACTACCATTCCCGCCGAAATGAATTGCTGCTGGAAATGACGCCGCACATGCACCTGCGAGGCAAGTCGTTCCGGTACGAAGCCTTCTATCCGGATGGAACTCAGGAAGTGCTGCTGGACGTTCCTGACTACGATTTTAACTGGCAACTCAGTTACTCATTGGCTGAGCCTAAGCTACTGCCCAAAGGGACGAGAATTCACTGCACTGCTGGTTTTGACAATTCGCCATCAAATGCCGTGAACCCGAACCCCGATGGACCTGTTCGCTGGGGCGATCAGAGTTGGGAAGAAATGATGATTGGATTCTTCAATGTGGTCGATGCTGACCCGCCGAGTGCGCCGGTCGTATCTTCTATCGCTGCACCAGGGAACTGATTTGCCGGGTTTTCTGAACGCAGTGCCAGAATAAGCTTGAAGACAGGTTGCTACGGCAACAATCGCACCACGGATTGTTTGGTTCGATCGGCGAGGACCGTCACCAGAATCTCGCGAAATCGCGAATCTTCGGTTCCGTCCTTCACTCCTCAGCGCATCCAGTGCGATCTTTGACCGGCTTCGACAAGGACAGCAACGGAAAGCTTGACAGGATGGAATTTTCAGCGGTGCAGAGCGTGCTCGGGCAGTAGTGAAGGTCTTCCTTCAGTCCGACCACGCATGCACTGCCATCACCGAGCATTGAGCATACTCAACGACTTGTTCCGTTGTCGAGCCTCGCAGGGCATCAAAAAAACCGTGACGACCGGAAGTCGTCATGACAATCAGATCGACAGCCTCTGTTTGGGATTCCTCCAGAATTGCGGTAACCGATGAACCACTGCGGTTGACCCATTTCCATTTGACCTTGTCCTCATTCGGCAGTCGCAAAGCGGGCTGAGCGGCGGGATCTCCGACGTGAAGCAGACGAACTTCGCACGGACCGTCCGACAAAGCGCGAACCAGGTCGGTCGTCACTTCCACTGCGGGAGACGGATCCGGATCCAGATCGACCGGAACCAGGATTCGCTTCAGCCGACACTCGCCGGTTGCTTCTGAGACGAAACCGCGATTGCCAAAGGGAATAAACAGAGTGGCCCCGTCGGTCCGATTGTTGACCTGCCCGGCAGTCGAATTGTGCAGCCAGCGATCAAGCCCGTGTCGCTGGTGAGTGGCGAGAACCAGCAGGTCCGCCGGATGATGTTCCAGATGATGCAGGATTCCGTCTGAAGGACTGCCGTCCGTCAGCGAAGACTTCGAGATCTGAACGCCCAGCTTCGCGACATCCGTTCGGGCGGCATCCGGTGGCAGCATGTTCCACTTGATCAGAGTTTCCCTGACGGAAGGATACTGGCTCCAGTCGGGGTGCTTCCGGTCTTTATCGACATGCAGAATCGCAAGTGATCCCCGCATTGAGCAAACGAGCCGCAGAGCATGTACAAACGCGACGTCGCTGCCATGTGAAAAATCCGTCGGATGCAGAATTCGAGCGATCGAAAGGCCGTAGCGATCATTCATTTCAGTTTCCATTTCAAGTACAGTGACGGTCAGTGACGCTTTCAATTGTCAGAAATCGCAGTCTATCAAAGCGAGCTGGGGATCTGAAGTTCGTTTGGGCCTCGCGAAAAGAGATGTGCACGTGGATACCTGACCTGAATCTCTGTTGACGCAAAAAGGTGTCATTTGTTCCTTACACGTTTTCGCGATGCGACTTTTACTCACGCCGGGCAAGTCGGCAGCGGGCCGTTGATTATGTGTAACGATAAAGGTTTCACCCATGGCGACAATTTGCCGCCAATGCTATGGCTGAACCGCAGCAAAAAAACACTCGCATATTGGATTCACGGAGATTCTCAATTCTGCACCGCAGTCTCGTACTTCACGCCTTCCGGCACATTCACCGGCACAGCAACCGTCGTTCCGAATTCGCCTTCGGTTTTGCTCATCGAATCAACCGCTACAAAGGCCGTGAAGGTACTCATCAGGCTGTATTCCAGAGCCGTTCGGGTGACAGTTCCACGGAGTTCAGAAGCCTGATCGGGCGTTTGTGAAAACTGCGTCATCAGGTCCATGATTTTCAGACGAGCCCACACGCTCGCGATGCCTTTGTGTCCCATTGCAGCGTTTGAATCATCCATAGAAACAGTGAACGATGTCGGCTGCATTCCCTGACGTCCGCCGACTTTGACGAGACTCGGTTCACCCGTGTAGCGACCTGTGACGACAACCGGTCGTCCCACGATCAAGTCAGGCAGAATTTGAGGATACACGTCCGACACATTCATGTTGCCCCAATCGATAGACAGGTCCGTCATCGCGGGATGGCTGATGCGGTCATTGAAGCGATTCATGATCTCCACGGGGTCATCGTTGAGACTCAAGTACGCCACCGCACCGCGTCCGATTAACGCCATGCGGTCCATGAGGTATCGATTTGGCGACTGGCCGACTCCGAAGCTGAAGATTCGGGAATCACCCAGCTTGTCGGACAGCGCATTCAGGATATCGTGATCGTTGCCGATGTATCCGTCCGTCATAAACGACACCAGACGAAACCGTCCTTCGTCATGTGGAAAATCCAGAGCTGCCTTCAACCCCTGAATCATCTCCGTGCCGCCCTGACCATTCAGAGAATTCAGATACGTCAACCCCGTCTGGATATTTTGCGGCGTGGCGATCACGGGTGATGAACCAAGCTGCGAAGCGGTCGAACTGAAGTTGATGATCTGAAACGTGTCGCGCGGTGTGAGCGATTGCAGAGCATGAGCAATCGCCGCGCGAGCCTGTTCAATCGGACGTCCGCTCATGCTGCCCGAGCAATCCAGCACGAACACCATTTCCATTGGGCTCCGTTGAACTTGTTTCAACTGAGCTGGCGGATACAGCATCATCGTGAAATACTGGCCCTGGTCATCCTTATGCGTCATCATGGCCGTTTTGATCTTGTCTCCCGCAACCTGATATCGCAGGACGAAATCTTTGTTCGGAATGGAATCCGCCGCATTTAGAGTCACGTTGCGTTCCGATTCGGTAACGTCCTTCACCGCGACGTCATGATTCAGACTTCGGACGGATTCGATATTCACGCCCGCACTGATGTCCAGGCTGAGCGACACGTCATGGCCGCTGCGTTCGTTGGGAGCGAGATACTGAACCTCCGTAGACTGACCGCTCGCGTTCGCATTGCCGCGCGCCACAGCACCGATGCCGTCCGCTGTGGCCGGCGGGTTGTAGCGAGGACCGACGACCATCGGGAACACGAATTCGTACGCTCCGTCGTCATACTGCAGCGTGTTGAAGTACCGAATCTTGATGTCGATCTGTTTGCCAGGTTCAATGTTGGCGACTTTTTGAGTAAAGATATTCGGCCGTTCCTGAGTCAGCAACGATGCGACATGTCCCTGAGCTCTCGCGTCGTTGTAGATTTTTTCCGCTTCTTCCCGTTCACGAATGATGCCCCGAATTCTGCGTTCGCCGATGGTCATCACAAATTCATTGACAGCAGCATTGTCGGGCAGCGGGAAAACATAGACCGCTTCGATCTTCGAGTTGTACGGATTGTGAAACTGCTGCGTGACGTCCACCGTGGCAATGTATCCGTCAATGCTGCCCACAACCGACGTGTGCTTCAGCGGTACCGGCACTTCCTTTTCGACATCCGGTAGTTTCGCCATCAACGCACCACAGCCCGGTCGTTCTTCCGCTACTGGCTGAGCCGCCGGATCAACACCTTTGGCAATGACCCACAACTCCTCGCCCGGCATAAGTTCGAATGTGGCACGAACGAAAGCCTGTTCCCCGTCTGCCCGCAGCAATTTTGCCAAGGTATCTTGGCGAGAGAAAACGTGTGTTCTACCCTTCACTTCACCATGGTCGGTTGCACCGTCCGCGTGAGAAGCATCCGTCGCGAATTCGGAAGAGGTCGGTGAACCTGGCTGTTCGCTGCCGCATCCGAGTTGCAACAAACACGCAGTCGCGGAGAACAACAATGCCGTCATCGCACATATTCGAGTTCGAAGAATGTTCATGAGTTTTATTCCTTATGGGTTCGAAAAGTGTTTCGGAGTATTTTCGGGCTGAATGCCCAATAGGTGAAAGCTCAGGGCTATGCTGGCAACGCCATAGATTTGGGTGGTGAGCGGTGTGGCGTCAGCCCACCGGTACGACAGCGGTTCTGCCATGATCCACGACGCACGAATCGCAATCTGACAGCTGCCGCTCACCTGTGGCTGTGTCGGCCCTCCAGGCCTGAGTCGCATTGGGATCTCTCATACCAACTTGTTTTTTCACTGGGGAAAATCCTTCACAGCGTTGCCCTAAGGGGCGGAATCGATGCATTGGCAATATCGCAGATCTCAAACTCAAATCGGCGTGGCCTTCGCGACGGACATCTCCGCCGGAATTTTCGTCCCATCACCCGCCGCCGCTGTCGTTAGTTCTGACAACCAAGCCGTCGCTCCGGGGCCGCGAAGTTGCACGTGAATTCTGGCGACACGACTCTTTCCGCTCGGCAAATCGTCGCCAGTGCTGAACGCCGCAATGATGACGCGATTACTGTTCATCGCCCGCTGGTCGTAATACGGCGGCTCTGCAAACGCCGGATGTTCACCACCTTCGATACCCACGATCTGCACGTCATTTGTCTCGCTTTTGACTTCGAGTTGCCATGCAGCCAAACGCTGGTTCCCGGAATCCACGAACACATCAATTGCTTCAAACCGACTCGTATCTTCCGTCACATCGTTTGGTGCCGGAATCTCCGTTCGTACACTCTGCGCTGAATGATTGTTCACAACTCCGTTGCTATCCTGAGCAAACGAAAACGCCATCAGACACACATCGAATGCGATCAGCAATACCCAGCAAAGCGGCATCCGGCAGCGTCGTGAACAGTTTTGTTTTTTGACTGGCTCATGGATCATGATGGAATCATACTTTCTACAGCTTCACCGATTCTCGCGCTACGATTTCAATATCCAGTTGATCGAACCGTCCATCGTGATTGATGTCATGGCCACTGCCGACACCGTCACGCATTTGGCGAGCCAACGCAAACGCATCGAGAATATCGACGCGGCCGTTTTGATCAACATCACTGCCTTCAGGATCCTGGACCTTCGTGGCGTCAGTGAAGGACTCATCGCTCATCTCCGCAGGCTGCCAAACGACAATTGCCGCACAGGCCGCTGCAATCGTTGATGCAATCGCCGTCCATTGCCATGCAGAAATCTTCCGCCGCCGAGCTGGTCGGTGCGACCAAGGACCGTGCTGTTCAAAATGTCGGCGTGCATCGGCCAGAACGGATTCATCAATCTCCGATGACACACTCGGCACTGCGCCGTAACGAACACTCAACGCTGATTTCACAGTCTCCGGAAGTGTGTCGTCGATCTCATCGGAATCTTTGTCGTTCTTCATATCATTACCCATTTGACAGACATCAATGAACTCCACAAAGTGATCCAGGGACCGTCTTCCAATGAAGTGAATACCTCCGCGGATTCGTTCAATGAATCTGGAAACTTTTCCTAACCTGGCGGAATCTGCTGTGAATTCATTGGTCATTCAGGCTTAGACATTGGACATTCCGCCCTATGGCGTTGCCGCACGACAGCCGAACAGATCTGCAACTCGTGGAAGCCCTGAACAAAGGCGAAACGGGTGCGTTCGACGTGTTGTATTTCCGTCATCGCGACTGGGTGATGCGGCTGGCCTTGCGATTTACCGGGCATCACGACGATGCCCTCGATGTGCTGCAGGAAACCTTTGCCTACTTCGTTCGCAAGTTCCCCGGCTTCGAACTGACTGCTGCACTCACGACGTTTCTGTATCCGGCCGTGAAAAACTTCTCCATCGCCGCGCGGAGAAAACGACAACAATCAGTGAGCGACAATCAGGACCTGCTGCCGCTGATCGCTGAAACCCAGTCGGAGACTTCGGCGAATCGCGATGACATGACAGCCTTACTGTCAGCCCTGTCGGACGCACATCGTGAGATTCTCCTCATGCGATTCGTTGACGATATGACTCAACCCGAAATCGCTGCCGCTTTGGACGTCCCGTTGGGAACCGTCAAATCCCGTCTGCATCATGCAGTGCTGGGGATTCAACAGTCATCAGAAACGCTTAAGCGATTGAGTGATCGATAAAGGCGAGAGCGGGTGACATACGACCGGTAACAGGATGCAGATCTGAGGACAGATCTGCCTGTGAAGTCCGGGGCAGACGATCGAACTGCTCCGGCAGAATCTGCCGATCCAGACGAAATCGGGAATGCAAATGTCGCTGACAACCAGGAAAAGCAGGACTGTGGCTAAAGTGACCTGCTATGCTGCGGTTCAGTTTTCCGGCGCGCCTGAATGGGTTGCGCCGGCTGATCGTCGTCGCACGCTATTAGAGGATCATGGAAGATGCTCGTCAAGAAATCATTGTTGTTCTGTCTGCTGGTGGCATCGCTGGTCTCGACTGGTCTGGCGGATGATGTTCCCGTACCGCAAACAGACGTTACGCCTGCACCGACATGGACGTTGAGGTACAAATTTGTTTCCGATCAGAAGCTGCGATACCGGAATTCGGAAAACTTTACGCTCGATGCAATGCAGGGTGAGATTCGCAAAGTCGATGTCACCGATCTTGAACAACGACGCATCTTTACCGTTTCGTCAGTTGACGAGTCTGGAGCAGCACGGTTCACAATGCAGTACGATTTCGTGCGGATGCAGGTGCAGACGAACGAGTACGAACCTGTCGTGTTTGACACCACCATGAAACCGGACGATGTTCCGCCAGCGTTTCGTATGACGGCTAAACAACTGAAAGGAAGCGCGCCACGATTCTGGATCTCGAATCTCGGAAGTGCCTTGAAGGAAACCGATTCATCCGGCGGCCACGAACCGGCCGTCAAAGCGATTGCTCGAGCTGGCAATGTGACCGTAAAAAACAAGAAGTCTGATGCCGGAGTCGTTCAGCAGGCCGTAGCGACCAGCACAACAAAGGCGGCGGACGCATCCATGTCTTCCGACACGGTCACTTTTCTGATGCCGCTTCCGGAAAACGCGGTCGCGGTGGGTGACACGTGGCGAGAAATCATTCCGGTCAACGTCCGAATCACCGAAGAGTTCAGCCGCAATATCAACATTCTGCGTACGTTTCGTCTCGAGTCCGTCGAAGACGGGATTGCGACGATTTCTTTCCGTGCTTCAGTCGAAGCAGCAGTGAAAACGCCGACCATGCGTTCTCAACTGATCAAAGCCACGCCGAAAGGAACACTGACGCTTGACATTGAACGCGGCATTATGATCAAACGGGAAATCCGCTATGACGAAACCGTGTTAGATGCTCTCGGCCCGAACAGTGTCGTCCTGTGCCACGGCAGCAGCATTGAAGAATTGCAGGACGATGTGACAACAGGGGACTGACGTCCCCCGCTCGCCCAAGGATCGCTCGAACATTGACTGTCGTGTTTCACAACCCCGCCCGCCAAAGCCAGGGAGGGGTCGGGCGGAGCGAAGCAATGGCCCGGGGGAAGGGCGTCCGCGAATTGTAAATCCTGGATTCACTTCGGATTCGGTGTCGGAAGTGAGCGATCGAACGTAGAATAGTTACGGTCGTGGCGCGCTTAAATCTTCCAGAAGAAGTCTATTCGTTGAATTTGCAGCATACCACGAAGCAAGCCCCCTCCCGGACTTTGCTTCGCTCGTCCGACCTCCCCCTGACGCTCCGCGTGGGGGAGGTTGTTTGCGAACATCTGGCCGCTGATCTGACAGTTATTGTTCGAGCGATCCTTGGCACGTTCAAAGTTGCACGATCTCCGGAGCGAACGCGATGACGTCCCAAGACTCCCTCAAAAAAAAACTCCTTTTGACAGGCGTTGTCGCTGCGGCAGTGCTGGCATTGATCGTTTCTGCGCAGCGGTGCGTCGCGGAGGAAACGATTCGCGTGGCCGCTGTCTCATTCGAACCCAAAAAGTTTGATCTTCAGGCGAACGTTCAGCGTCTGGACCAACTGTTCCGCGAAGCTCATCAGGGCGGTGCCAGGATTGCTGTAGCTCCCGAAGGTGCTCTCGAAGGATACGTCGTGAATGAGATTATCGCCGGGAAGGAATCTGCGGAACGTATGAAAGATGTGGCCATCGACATTGACGGACCCGTGATCGAACGATTCAGGAAACTGGCGGAAGAACTGAAAATGTGTCTGGTGTTTGGCTTTGCGGAAAACACCGAGGACGGCATCTTTAACTGCGGCGTGTTCATTGATCAGACCGGTCACCTGTGTGGCAAGTATCACAAGATGCAGCTTGCGGAGGGTTACGATGAAGCGTGGTGGTTCAATCGCCTTGGTAAGAAATGTCGGGCGTTTGATACTCCGTACGGTCGCTGTGGGATTCTGATCTGCAACGACCGCTGGAATCCGCAACTGGCAAAGATTGCGGCTCTCGATGGAGCGCAGTTTCTTGTGATTCCATCGTTTGGATCGACAAGTACTAAGCAGGACGACGCGGTTCTCAGTCGCGCAGTTGAAAACAGTATTCCGGTGATTGAGGCCAATGTAGGTGTCACACTCATCGTCAGCGAGAACCGCATTGCTGCCGTTGATCGTGCGCGGGAAGGCATTACGTTTGCTGAGATCGTGATCCCCGGTGCCAGGCCCGTCGAAGCAATGCTGCGAGACGAAGAAGAGCGACGATTCCTGTTGTGGCGTGTTGACGAAATGAAAAAACGCCGGGCGAAACAGAAGTCGCCCGACACAAAATAGCAACGGACCAACAGACCAGATATGGACGTTTGTCTTTTTCGGGCTATGATCAGTCCGATCTGAAATACCTCACGAACAGGACGATCTATGAACCAAACCACTCTGCTGATCCGATTTCGTTTATTCCTGCTTGCTCCCGCGTTTCTCGCGTCTATCGCATACTGTGGATGTTCCGGCATCGTCGTCGCGGACGACAACACTCCTCCTGCCGTTGGCGATAAAGCTCCGAAACTCGAACTGAAAAACTTCGACACCGGCACTGTGAAACTGGGCGACGCCATTCACAAGGGGCCTGTGGTTGTGATGGTTCTTCGAGGTAACCCAGGGTATCAGTGTCCGCTTTGCACACGACAAGTGAGTCAGTTTATTTCTGCCGCCAGGGATTTCCGTTCGGCCAATGCCACTGTCATCATGGTTTATCCAGGCCCGGCGGCGGAACTGGATGTCAAAGCCGGAGAGTTTCTGAAGGGCACAAAACTGCCTGAAGGATTTCATCTGGTGACGGATCCGGACTACGTCTTTACAAATGAATGGCACCTTCGCTGGGACGCAGCTAAAGAGACGGCTTACCCATCAACTTTCGTTGTCGATAAAGAAGGCAAGATCCGTTTTGCAAAAATCAGCAAATCCCACGCCGGCCGTGCGCCTGCCGCAGAAGTCATCAAGGTCTTGAAGAAGTTATAATTGTCTGGTCTCAACTCCAGCCAAATCCTTTGATCTTCTTCATCATCTGGCCGTGCAAATCACTCTTCTGATCTTTGTCGTACTGCGAAAGTTTGTAGCCCACTTCATCCACAACCGAATCATTCTGGTCCATCATCTGTTTGTTTAATGCTGTAAAAGCATTCTTGAATTCAGTGAGTTTCTTGTTAAATGCCGATACTTCCATCGTTGTGCTTGAACCTGTGAATTCCGGGATCTTTGCCTGTTGAATGTACTTGATCGCTTCCTCTCGATGTTTTGATTCATGGAAGCCCAGTGAAATCGACTTCGCCAGGATATCGGCGTCGGTCGTTCCTCGTCCATATACCGAGAGATCAGTTGGCTTGGCTGCTGCGCTGTAAGACGTCTGAATTTCCAGTTTGTGAATTCTCGGCCATTCCTGGATTGTGATTGTTCCGCCACTGGACTCCCATTTCCCGTCTGTGCGCGATAGTTTGATGCTGGTGTGTGCGCCTGCGGTAACCGCAGGATCATTGCTATTGTCTGCGAGGACATGGATTTCGAAGTTGAATTTGCCCTGCGGGTCCGAGCGTTCCTGACCGACGCGGATCGGCGAAGTCGCTGTCACGGGCGTTGCTGGAGGTGTCTTTGCTGTGATCGTCCAAACAATCACGCTGTACAGAAACATCCTCTGAATCGGATCGCCAATGTCTTTTCGCAGTGCCAGCAGATCGGAAATCTCATCGTCGGACAGCGTCTTGTCCGCGAGGGCTGCTGTGATAATATCGTTTACTTCTGATAACGACAGTTTTTGGTCGTCCAGCATTTTTTTTACGGCCGTTTTGAGCGCGCCAACTTTCAGCATGTGCTGGGTGTAGTTGACCAGAATCGCCTCCCGGATGTAATCGCGGCCCTGTGCCGTAATCGTTGTCGATTTTTCGATCAGATTCACCAGATCGTTGTATTCGGTGGCGTTCATCATTTGAGGTGATTTCGCGTCGTCGGCTTTGCTGATCGCGACAGCCACGATCTTCTTAATGGCGTCAAACGACAGGGTTTTGCTCTTCAAGGCTGTTTCCAGCTCTTTCCGAATCTCCGGATCCTGAACATCCGCTGCCGTCAGTGTTTCAGTCGCCATAACGTTACTCCCTCAATCAGCCCAATCGATCGACAATTCTGCCATTATCTCATCTCATGTGTCTCTATTGTCTGGTCCAACGGCGTATCGGTTGCCAGAAATCTTCAAGAACGGCTTTGGACTACGTTTGCTAATCTGTCTTTCAGATCCGCAAATCCCGGGACGGTAGATCCCACTCAGCCACTCGCCTAAATTGCTTCCATGAACTCACAGCAGGGAAAATTTGATTTCGCGGAGTCGTCGGAGTGGCAGATTGCGGCAAATGAAGACGTCATGGTTGCGGATGTCGTCTTCAATCTTCCGCTTGAACGACCTTATTCGTATACCATTCCCGATGCGATTCGAGATCGAATCAGGGCTGGACAGCGCGTCAAGGCACCGCTGGGTCGAGGCAACCGGAGCGTCGTCGGTTATTGCGTTGCGGTACGCCCCGCCGATCAATCCCTGCGCGTGCTGAAGCCGATTGCTGAACTGCTCGACAGCGAACCGCTGCTCGACGAACGGATGCTGGAACTTACGCGCTGGATCGGAGAACGTTATCTCTGCGGCTGGGGACAGGTACTCGACAGCGTCATCCCGGCCGGAGTGCGTCGGAAGAGTGGAACGCGGGAAGTGCAGAGTTTTGTTCTGACGCCTGGCAACGAAGAAAAGCGGACCACGATGCGGTTGAGTCGGCAGCAGAAAGCGGTGATTGAGATCCTGCAGAAGTCGGCCGATCCGATCGCGGCGACCGACTTGTGCGAACGCGCGGGCTGCGGGCCGGGACCGCTGACAAGTCTTCGTAAGAAAGGTATAATTACGGCACTGCGAATTCGTTCGGACATCACGGGCGATGAGCCTGGAACTTTCGAACAACAGCAGGATCTGCAACTCAACGAACAGCAGCAACTGGCGCTTGACAGAATCCTGAAACCGATTCGAGCGAGTGAATACGAGACGCTGCTGTTGCACGGAGTTACTGGCAGCGGAAAGACCGAGGTCTATATCAGGGCGATTCGTGAAGTGGTGAGTTATGGTCGCCAGGCGATTGTGCTCGTTCCGGAAATCAGCCTGACGCCGCAAACGATTCGGCGGTTTCGCAGTCGTTTCAATTCCGTGGCGGTGCTTCACAGTCATATGACCGATGCAGAACGTCACTGGCAGTGGCAGCAAATCGCGAGCGGTAGTATCGAAGTGATTGTTGGAGCACGGAGCGCCGTTTTCGCACCAACGCCGAATCTGGGTCTAATCGTGATCGACGAGGAACATGAACCGTCGTTTAAGCAGGACAGCACCCCACGATATCACGCCCGCGAAGTGGCGCGAAAGCGTTGTCTCGATGAAAAAGTGCCGCTGATTCTGGGATCAGCCACACCAACTCTGGAATCATGGCTTCGCGCGCAACGAAAAACGGATACGCTGGTTTCCATGCCGTCTCGAGTGGCCGAACGCCCTTTGCCGCCGGTTGTCGTTGTCGATACACGCGACGATCCACGCATCAAACGCGGGTCATCCATCGGTCGCGCGCTGTTTCAGGCGATCACTCGCGCGCTGAACGACAAAGGTCAGGTCATTCTGTTTCTGAACCTGCGCGGATATTCGCCGACGGTCTGGTGCAGAACCTGCGGTGCGGGGATCAAATGTCCGAACTGTGATGTGACACTCACGTGGCATCGAGATCGTCAGGTGACTGTGTGCCACAGTTGTGACTATGAAACTCCACCACCGGAAATCTGTCCGACCTGTGACAGTCCGGCAGTCCGCTTTCTGGGCACCGGGACTCAAAAACTGGACGAAGAGGTTAAGAACACGTTTCCCAATGCGCGAGTCCTGAGGATGGACAGTGATTCCATGAAGAAACACGGCAGTCACGACGAAGCGCTCGATAAGTTTCGGCACGGAGAGGTCGATATCCTGCTGGGGACTCAGATGATTGCTAAGGGACTCGATTTTCCAAACGTGACGCTGGTCGGGGTTGTGGATGCCGACACGATGCTGCGTCAGCCGGATATGAGAGCTGCCGAACGGACATTTCAGTTGATTGCGCAGGTGGCCGGACGGACGGGTCGCGGCGAACGCGGCGGTCGCGTTTTTGTGCAGACAACAAGTCCTCAGGATCCCGCCGTGAAGTTTGCGTCAACTCACGACTTCATCGGATTCGCTCAACACGAACTTGCGGAACGCCATGAAGGCGGAGCGCCTCCGTTTTCGCATGTGGCACGAGTCATCTTTCGCGGTCCCGACGAAGACCGTGTGCGTCGCACAGCTCGTGATGTGGCCGACAAACTGCGTGCGGCCCGGAAAGGCGCGACCAAAGACGTCCGCATTCTGGGTGCCGCTCCTGCGCCCGTCGTTCGGTTACGGACACTGTGGCGGTTTCATCTGCAGATCGCAGGCAAGTCGCCTGAACTGGTTCGTGAACTGTGGCAGTCGGTTGAGAGTTCACTCACACTGCCAGACGGTGTTGAACTGGCCGTTGATGTGGATCCGATCAACGCACGATAGGGTCGTTGCGGAATGGTTCGACATCCAGCGTCCCGTCCGGAGATACATGAACTGTAATGCAGCCGCTGGTGCTGGTGTAGATTACAGACGCGGAGCCGTAGACTCGGGCAAGGTGATTTCGACTGTGATCATTGCGGGCGCTCACGATCACGTATGCGGGATCAACGACTGTTGCCAGATCGGGCATATTGGACTTCGGACTTCCATGATGAGGACTCATCAGGACATCGCATGGAGGCAGACTCGACAGTAACTGGATCTGCCCATGTCCTTCAAGATCACCAGGCAGACAGATCCGGCGACCACGATACTCCAGCAACGCGGCAACGCTGGCTTCGTTGTCCGACAGGCTGGACGCAGTATGCGGGTAAGCCTTCAAAAATCTGATCTGCAGATCGTTACATGCGACCGAATCATCGCTACTCAGAATAGAAACCGGCAGGTCAAGACTTGAAATCCCATCCAGCACTCGTTGGACGGTTGGTGATTCTGTCCGCACAAATTCCGCTGTCAGCAGGACGTGGCCGACGGGTATTCGTTCCATCAGACTGGCCACGGCGTTGTAGTGATCCAGATCGGGGTGAGAGATGACAATGGCATCGATCATGCGATGGCCGCGATTCCAGAGGAACCTGCACACGGTGTCGGCTGTTCTCTCTCCACGATGCATGGCCCCTGCATCAAACAGCAGTACGCGATTGTCGGGAGTCTGCACCACCACGGCATTTCCATGCCCAACCGACAACACGCTGCACGTCAGACCATCGTGTTCCGGCACCTGACAAATCGTCCGAAACACGATGATCACAAAGACCAGCAAACCAATTCTGAAACATCGGCGTACGATGGAAATCTGCGCCATCACAGACAATGCCAGCAGTCCGTAGTAAGCCGGCACAAACCATTTTGGCAGGTCCGGAATCATCACAAATCCAATTCGCACATCGGCGGCAAGCGACACGCCAAACTGCAGGATCGAAAGCATTCCGTCGAACGGAATCGCCACGATCGAGGCGGCCGGTGGCACAAACAGTCCAACGAAAATCGTGACGTATCCGCAGATGAGAGTTATCGTGGTGACCGGGATCAAAAGAATATTGATGACCATTCCCATCAGTGACACAACGTGGAACTGAGTCGCGACCATCGGAGCCGCCAGAACGGTAATTGCCAACATGCGGCGGTAGTTCAGCCTTAACCATTCCCGAAACTGCCCCAGCGATTCACGAATTTGTTCCTGCCACGTGACAGCATCCGATGGAGCAGCTCGGTCGTCGGGCGGAGGATCGTGTTCTGATACCCAACCCAAGGCACCGACGGCCAGAAAGGAAAGCCATGCTCCGACATCAAAAGCGATGGACGGATTGAGCAGAATCAGGAGCATCGCCGTCGCACCGATCAAAGAACCTATACGAATATCGCGATACAAGGTCTGGCCAAGAACATAGAGCAATATGAAACCGGTGGCACGCATGACGGACGGACGCAGATCGGTGAGCAGTGCATAGAAGATGCAAACCAGACTGGCCAGCAGCAGTGCGCGGGTTCGAGGCACAAGCAACAGGTTCTGCAATCGAACCAGAAACGCAAACAGAATACCGACATGCAGACCGGAGATTGCGAGCAAATGCATCGTGCCGCTGGCGATGAAGTCTCGTTCCACATCGGGAGTCAGGTGACCACGATTTCCCAGCAGCAACGCCTCGGCAGTCGCTCGATTTTTTGCCGTCAGGTTGTCGCGTAATAACATCGTGGTTTGCTGACGAAACGTATTGAACCAGCGTTTGGGATTCCATGCGCGGGCGGGCTGGATCACGTTTGCCGCTGCGGGATTCCGAGCAAACGCCATGGCCGAAATTCCCTGCCGCTGCATATGACGCGAAAAATCAAACTCGCCCGGATTCTGTGTCGGCTCCGGAAGATCGATTTGTCCGGTCAGTTGAATACGATCGCCCCAGCACAAATGCTCGGTCGCATCGCCGTCGATAAGAACTCGCAGAAGACCTTGTGACCGAATTGTTTCTTCGCCACGCAGGACAGATTTCGTTTTCATCAGCAACAAAGTCCTTGGTGAATCCGACTGACCCACCAGGCTTGCATTATCTTTTGGAATGCTGAGTGCCGGGATGTTCGCGACATCACCGATGATGCGTAGTGCCGGAGCGTCGCGGAATTCCGACGAGCCCGCAAGCAGGGCGATGTCCAGACCTTCATCGACGCGACTGCGGATGGTCCAAAGCGATACGCCGACGGCCAGCATTGCCGCGAGTAACGCAACTGTCTCCAGCAGCGCCCATCGACTGCGGCGCAGAAACGCTGCGCTGAGCAATAGCAGAAACACGGCGGAGATTGCAATCATCGTCGGTACGGCATAGTGATGGACCGCACAAAAATCGGCCAGCCAGACGCCAGCGACCAGCATTGCCGCACAGGTGAGTGAACGCGGCACCGCTGGGATCTTCCAGAGACCTTTCAGCATTTGTGCGGATGTCATTGGCGGCGCGGGATTCTGCAATGCGAACCTCACATTTCGCGACGACGTCCATCCAGAATCGGCTGCAGTTCATCAACAAAGTCGTGGACGTCCTGAAACTCGCGATAGACAGAAGCAAAACGCACGAAAGCGACTTTGTCCAGATCTCGCAACGCACTAAAGACAAGCTCGCCAATGCGGCGTGAAGGAACTTCCCGCTCACCGTCTTCATAGAGCGAGCCTTCGACGTCGCCGACCAGCAGGTCGATTTGTTCTGGACTCACGGGTCGCTTGTAACACGCCACTTCCACACCGCGACGAATCTTTTCGCGATCGAACGGCACGCGCGTTCCATCTTTCTTGATGACGCGGATCGGCGATTCCTCGATCTTTTCGTAGGTTGTAAATCGACGCTCGCAACTGAGACATTCGCGGCGACGGCGAATCGAAAAATCCTGACTGTTGCGTGAGTCAATGACCTTGGTTTCGTCGTGCTTACAAAATGGACAACGCACTGGATTGATCCTGAACAAATGCTTCCACGCACAACCTGTACGGCATGCACAGCGTTCCGAACGGCGTTGGTATTCTATCCAAACTCTACCACGAACTTGCAACCAACCGGACGTCCGAGCATGTTTTTTGGTCCCAGACGCATTTCTACAGGGATTAAAGCTGGTCTGGACACAAATCGGCGGATTCGGCAGACTTCGCGGTTCTCACGTGTTCATTTCTGTTTCTGGAACAGAGATTCGAACGGTCCTCAGCCGTTTTAGTGTGCTTTCCTCTGCAAACTACCGGACTTCGGCGGTTTTCAGATTCCCGTCTATCGATCTCACCTCGCAGCATTCTTAACCCCTCTTCTGCTGCAACGTCTCGTCTCATCTTCCTTTCCCTTAAAATCGCTGGTTACCTGTCATGACGCGACTGGCCATTGCCGTCTGCTGTTACGCAGTCATCTTCGCAGCGTCACTGCTATGCGCATTGCTGCTGCGGTTCGATTTTGAATTGACCGAATATGCATCGAGCGTATTTCGCGACAGCGTTCTGATTGTGGTACTGCTCAAAATTGCGGTCGTGCTTTTTTCGCAGGACTGGCGGCGACGGATGCGGTATTCCACGATTTATGATCTCGCGTGGTCCGCCGGGATCTGCCTTGTCTGTGGAATTCTGATCTCCGCTCTGCAGATCGCACATGAAACGATGCCGCAAATCCCGCGCAGCGTGATTGCGATGGACACGCTGATCTCCGCCGGAGCTATCGTTTCCGCGCGCATTATGGCGCAGGCAATCCGAATGCTGCGGAAGAAACGACGAAATATCAATGCCTCACGAACTCTGATCTACGCCAACGGATCTGAATCCGCAGCAATGACAACATCGATTCAGACAAGTTCCTCGACACTGCGTGTTGTCGGCATCGTCTCGCCAAGAAATCTGATCCCGAATTCCGTCATCGCCGGCGTGCCAGTGTATGACGGATCGCAGGGACTGGAAGCCATCATCGAAAAGACTCGGGCCGAAGTCCTGCTGATGCCGTCGCGGCTGTCTGGTCGCGAAGTCCGTGAAGTGAGCGAAGTGTGTCTGCGGTGTGGCGTCAACGCTCATTTGGTGCCGTCGATTGATGAGATTCCTTCAGGTCGTTTTGAACTCAAGATGCGGGAAGTCACGATCGACGACCTGCTCCGCCGCGAACCCAATCAACTTGACATGGCGGGAATCCGCACGTTTCTTCGCAATCGTGTAGTCATGGTGACCGGAGCATCAGGCAGCATCGGATCGGAAGTCTGTCGCCAGTTGATGGGGTTTGGTCCCAGAAAAATTATCTTACTGGATCAGTCCGAATTTGGCATTTTTCAGATGGAACAGGAATTCCTCGCTCTGCAGCGAGACCCTGCCGTAACTTTGCCGCAACTGGAATTCATCGTCGAAGACATCACCGACAAAGAAGCCATGACGCGGATCTTCATGCTGCATCGACCGGCTGTCGTGTTTCACGCAGCCGCCTACAAGCATGTTCCGCTGATGGAAAGTAATCCTCAGGCCGCCGCACGAAACAACGTCTTCGGCACTCAGGTGCTGGTTGACGTTGCCGACCGATTCTCGGTCGAGCGTTTTGTGATGATTTCCACGGACAAAGCGGTGCGGCCGACAAACGTGATGGGTGCCACAAAACTGATCGCTGAACAGTATCTGCATTCGGTAGCGACGCACTCTAAAACACGGTTCATCACGGTTCGGTTTGGTAACGTGCTGAATTCGGCAGGCAGTGTGGTGCCCACGTTTCGCAGGCAGATTGAAGAGGGTGGCCCTGTCACCGTGACAGATCCGGAGATGTTGCGATATTTCATGACGATCCCGGAGGCCGTGCAACTGGTGCTTCAGTCCGGTGCTGTCGGTGAAGGTGGTGACGTTCTGATTCTCGACATGGGTGAGCCGGTGCGCATCGTCGATCTGGCCAAAGACATGATTCGGCTTTCCGGGCAGCGATATCCGGAAGATATTGACATCGTCTTCACAGGCTTGCGGCCCGGTGAAAAACTCTATGAAGAACTGTTTTACGAAACGGAACAAAACGCCGTTCGTATCCACGACAAGATCTTCCGGGCTCCCCGCGATTCAGAGACCGTTGCGACAACGATGAAAGATGACCTGCGGCAACTTGCCGAGCACCTGAATTCCGGACGTGAAGAATTCCGAGAAGTCCTTTGGCAGGTCACTTCGCGGATCGTGCAACACAGTTCCGCCATGCCCACAGCAGTCACGAAACCACGGCGCGGCGCGGCGTAGCGGAATGATTTTCCTGGTAGACAGGGTGGGACAAGCGGCAGCTAAGCCGCGCCGGACCACCATTGGGGGCTTCCATTGGTGGGCCGGCGCTCGCATTCGGTCGCTGGTCCCACCCTGCTTTCTAACACACACACCGGCGAGCGGCAGGACGTCAGTCCTCCGATTACGCGGCCCCGATCACCGCGATTTTCGACAATTCCGCACGGCATGCCCATCGCAACGCCGCACGTTGGATCGGGCGACTTACGTCGCTCCGCTCGCCGGAGGTTCGAGCGATCCGTAGTGGGCGTTCGGCGAGCGATGGCCGTTGCTATGCAGAATGATCCAGCACTCGAGCGAGCACCGCGACGCTGCAGGATTTTGCACCAGCCGCTTTGAGGACTTTCGCTGCTTCGGAACATGTGGCACCTGTGGTCAGAACATCATCGACGATCAGGATTCGCTGGCCTTGAACTGCTGGTGGATGAGTGACCGCAAACGCACCGTCCTGGTTTTCGAATCGTTGTGTCACTGAGACTCGCTTTTGTGGTCGAGTCCGGGATGTTCGTTTCAGAAGGTGGACGTTGCAATTTGTGTTGAGCCGCGATGCCAGTTCATTGGCTACAATCCAGGCGGGATTGAAATTGCGAACCAGACGCTGTCGCCAGTGTTGCGGAACAGGCACGATCCGATCAAACGGCTGCTCGCTGAGTTCCGTTGCGCGCTCGATCGACATCAAGGCACCGAGCGATCGCATCCGCACGGCTGAAAATGACCACTTCGCAGCCAGCAGTGCTTTTCGCAGAGCGCCTTCGTACATGCCCAGACAAACAACGCCGTCAAACCGCAGCTTGCGGCGGCGGCAATGAACGCAGCCTTGAACCGACGACGCATACAGTCCGATTTCCGCAGCACACCGCCCACAACGATTGACAGGTGCGGGCGCGAGTTGTTCAAGACAGTTCGGGCAATAGGCGTTGCCACCGTCCACAGTGAGATGGTCGGTTGTGCCGCAGAGCGCACATCGTGACGCAAATAACAAATCGGCGAGTTGCAGCAAACCTGACTTCATGGGAAGTGTCCGCGACCAGAACCAGAACGGTTTCAGAACTCGTATTCCTTCTCATCGCCAAACTTGCCTCCGAACGAAGCTCGAACGGCATCCAGTTGCGCTGCCACGGTGACATCCGGACCTGTCAGCTTCAGAAAATACACTTCCCCTGCCGCGTGATTCAGGATGACGCCGAGCATTCTCTGACCGGGAGTTGCTTTCGTTTTGCGAAGAAACGGCGGACCATCCGGCTTCATATAGGTGCCAGCGATATTGACGACAAAGTATTCATTCTTACCGGCTTTGCCCTGACGAACAGTCGCTTCTCGTCCTTCAGCGCTGAACTGACCGACCCAGCGGCCGATGTTCGCGTCAACGCCGCCACCACCACCGGCGAATGACGACACGACGAATTCGCCATTTTCTTTGTCATTTTCGACCGCTGGCACTTCAAAAGTAGCGAGCCGCATTGGCAAAGTGGCGTCAGATCGCTTCCATGATTTCGGAAGCTTCAGGTTCAGTTCTCCGATTTTGGTGTCAACCGTTTCTTCCTTTTTCTTTTCCTGCTTCGTAACGCTGCTGGTTTCTTCAACTGCTGGTTTGCCTGCGGGGGGTTCGTCGTCTCCGAAACAGATCGCCATCATGGACGTGCTGCCAGTGGTAATCAGTACGGCGAGGGCAAATAGCGTCCCGTGTGAGAATTTCATGTTCAGGTACTCCGGAGAATGTTCAACAATGTCGGTATCGGTCATCGAAAATGTTTGTCGAGGTGCTGCGGAGGGTATTGTTTCCCGGCGAGGTGGGATTTTCAAACGGTTGAGCCAGGGATCGCTGACAATCCGGTGCGATTGGCGGAAGAATGTTGGCAGAATACCTCCTGCGCAGCGTACCTGATACAATGTTTCGTCGAGTGGCCGACTTTTTTTTTGCGTCCTTTGGAATTCTTTTCGAAATGCCTGTCGATTCCGAATGTCAGATTCGCGTGCGTCACATTGATCATGTGACACTGGTCGTACGTGACGTAAATGCCAGTCGTCAGTTCTACGTGGGGCTGCTGGGGATGACCGAAGTACCTCGCCCGGCATTCAGTTTTGACGGTGCCTGGTTTCAGGCCGGAGCGACTTTGATTCATCTGATCGCTGAGCACGATCGGAGCGGTCCGGCGGGATTTCCGGTCGAGGTACTGATGAAATCGAGTCGCAATCATCATTTCGCGTTTGAAGTCGATGATGCGTATGCAGCAGCGGCAGTACTGAAAGCCAAAGGAATTCCGTTGATCGATGACGCGAAGCTCAGACCCGACGGAGCGGTGCAGGTTTTTCTGACGGACCCGGATCATCACGTTATCGAACTTTGTACGTCACTACGACGCAGAAAAGAGTAACTCGATGCCTAAAGAATACATCCTGACCATGACCGCCGACAATCGGACAGGAATTCTGTCGGCGGTGACGAAGGCAATCGCCGAACTGGGTGGAGACCTGCGCGAAGCCAGTCAGACTGTGGTCCGCGGTTATTTTACGATGATCTTTTCGATTGAGTTTCCGGACAAAATTGAAGAGTCGGTCATCCGCGACCATCTGCAGGATACCTGTCGGCCGTTCGATATTGAAATCAGTCTTCGCGATCCGACTGTGCATCTGTCGGCCTACAATGCGGCAAAAGTAGAAACCAAACCGTATCGCTTGCGTCTGGGTGGCCGGAATGAACCAGGCGCTCTGCGAAAACTCAGTCAGATCATGTCACTGCACGGGATCGACATCACCGGCATGCATGCGTTGCGAACCGCCGAAGGTGCCGGCTTCGAAATGGTCATGCGTCTGGCGATGCCTTCGACATGCAATGTCGACGGATTGCTGAACGAACTGACCGCAGCGGGACGTGACTTCGAAGTGACAGTCGATATTACGGAATTTATTGAGTAGATGGGCAACCCGGACCCTGCGATCGCGGAAATGATCATCATGGGCACCGGCACCAGTGTCGGCGTGCCCGTCGCCGGTTGTCAATGCGCGGTGTGCCGTTCGCAAAATCCGCGCAACCACAGAACTCGCACCGGCGTATTGATTCGCGGGCCACAGGGCGAATTCATCATTGATGCCGGCCCTGAACTGCGTCTGCAGTTGATTCGCGAAGACGCTCGACTTATTCAGGCCGCAGTGTTCACACATGCCCATGCTGACCACATTCTGGGGCTGGATGACTTGAGGATTTTCGGATACCGGATGAATGCCGCGATCCCTCTTTACTGCGAAGAGCCGGTCGAAGCGCAAATTCGTCAGGTTTTCTCGTATGCGTTTACTGACCCGTCCACACATTCACATCAGTATGCCGCCCCGAAACTACGATTCGAACATATCGTTCCGGGACAATCCTTCGCTGTACTTGGCATCGACCTGTTGCCGATCCGCCTGAAACATGGCGACCTGTCGATCCTTGGTTTTCGAATTGGTAACTCTGCGTTCCTGACGGATGTCTCGACGATTCCGGCCGAATCCAAAGAACTCCTGCAGGGTCTGGACACTTTGATCATTGACGCGCTGCGAAAAGAACCACATCCCACGCATCTGCATGTCGATGCGGCTGTAAAGCTGATCCACCAGCTTCAGCCGCGCCGCGCCTACCTGACGCACATGTCACACGATCTCGACTACGATTCACTGTGCCGCGAACTCCCGGATGGTATTGAACCGGCCTACGACGGGCTGAAAATCCGACTGTCGTAGTTGGCCTGAGTTGTCCTGAATCCACGCTTCGCTGGACTCCTGATGTGGCGAATGGTACACGTTATGCTCTACGCGGCGTGAAATGCTCCCCGGCGAGCGGAGCGGCGTAAGCCCTCCGAGTCCCATGCGTGCAACTCGGTGGGCTGACACCCACCGCTCGCCAAGCCAGATCTCACTTTCTAACTGGACCCTGACGATGCCATCGAATCAACCGTTCAAGCCTCAATCTTCTCGACGCCAATTCATTGCCGCATCTGCCGCCGGGGTTGCGGCAATTGCAACTGCTCCGGCAATTGCGACGGCATCACGAACGTCCGCTGAAACCATCATTGGCGAAGGCGAACACAAGTTTCGTGTAAACCATGCGTTTGTTCAGTTGCCGGACAAGTACACCTGGCAGACGACTCACAACGTCGCGCTGGACAAGGCGGGAAATCTGTATGTTATCCATGAAGGACGCCGTGACCAGAAAGATCATCCTTCGATCTTTGTCTTCGATCCTGAAGGCCAGTTCATCCGCGCGTTTGGATGTCAGTTTCAGGGCGGTGGTCACGGCATAGAAATCCGTGACGAGGGCAGCGAGGAATTTCTGTACGTTGCGGCGTATCAGCAGGTCAAGGCGTTCGCGAAGATGACTTTGGCTGGCGAAACTGTCTGGTTCCGAAAAGCACCGATGGAATCGGGTGTTTACGCTCCCAACGAGGACATTTCGACGGAACCGACATGGACGCGGCAGGGATTCCTTCCAACCAATTTTGCGTTCCTTGACGATGGTGGATTTCTGCTCGCAGACGGCTATGGCACGTTCAAAATTCATCGTTTTGACAAAGACGCGAGATGGGTGAGTTGTTTCGGTGGGGCCGGTGAAGGTGAAGGTACGTTCAATACGGCGCATGGCCTGTGGATCGACCGGCGTGCCGGTCGCGAACCGTCAATCGTTGTAACGGATCGTGCTCACGATACGCTCCAGATTTTCACGATGGACGGGGTCTATCAGGAAACACTTACTGGTCTCGGACTGCCGGCAAACATCGACACCTGGAAAAATCTGATGCTCGTCCCGGAACTCAAAGCCTGTGTGACGCTACTGGACGAACACAACAAAGTTGTCGCTCGGCTGGGATTCGCCGTAGATCGGTTGAATGAAATCAAAGACCTGCGTGGTCAGCCGGATAAATGGATGGATGGCCAGTTCGTCCACCCGCATGACGCCTGCTTCTCCCCCAACGGTGACATCTATGTGGCCGAATGGGTCGGGACCGGGAGAATCACCAAACTGGAACGTGTGTGACTGATTTCTTCAAGTGTCTTCGCTCGCCTCGTCTGTGCTCGCGGAAACGGAGTCCTCGTCCTTGCTGTCATCATCTACCGATTCCAGTTCATCCTTCATCGGCTGTTTCACAAGAATCCAGACCAACATCGAAGACAGTTCCCAGCAGTCATGAATGTGCCACAGCGGCAATTGCGGGGCTTCTGTTTGTTCCGGAGTGCGGAGGACAAGAATTGCGTCGGGCGCGGAGATCGTGTCGCGAGCCAGTCGCTTCAAGCTTGCTGCCAAAGGTTTTCCCGGATCAATTTCGTCCGCATATTTATAGGGCGGATCAAAGAAGATCAGATTGTAGGGCAGAAAGTCTTCGCCGCCGTGAGGCCGAAACGAAGTGCGACGGACGTCTGTTCGCCAGCAAATCGTACGGGAATCCGGGGCGATCGTCTTGACGTTGCTGACCAGAAGTTGGTGAATGTCGGCGTCGGCTTCAAAGAACACGCACGAATGGGCACCACGACTGAGCGATTCCATGCCCATTGTTCCTACACCGGAAAACACATCGGCGACCCGCGCGCCGGAAATAAAATCGTGTAGCCGATCAAAGACGATCTGGCGAACGCGATCTGTGTACGGTCGCGTCGAATCGTCGCTTGGTGTCTTCAGAATTCGGCGACGAAATTGTCCGGCGATAACGCGAAGTGACATCGGGGATACTGTGAATTAGGGGATCGTGAGTGTCCGCAACGGACAGCGGAAATGCCAGCTCGATTCGAATGGCTGCATTATACCACAGCGACCTGCGTGGCAGTGTCATCGAGGACTTCCAATTCCTCACTCGGACGATTTCAGAGGCCTCAAACAACAGAATTTTCCGTGTTTCATGTGGAAAAGAGGACTCCATTTCGTGCCGAAACCGGCAACTGAAGCTTCAAAACACTGAAAACTCAAGGAAATAAGGGAAATTCGACTTTGATCGTGTTGACACTCCAGGGGATCAGAACTCTACTTCGGCCAGCAAAAAACGGGGATTTCGAACTTCGGGGGGTTCCCGACTGCTCTTGAGTCCACTCCACACACATTTTTCAGGCGAAGGAGAGTTGTTCAAATGGCGAAAAAAGTCGAGAAGCCGCTGTCGAAAACGGACATTCTGAATGCGTTGGCAGAATCAACGGAAATGAGCCGCAAGGAAGTCACCAGCGTGATGGACGCTCTTGAAGCGTTGATTGCTGCAAACATCAGCAAGGGGCCTGGTGTTTTCAATCTGCCCGGTCTGTTGAAGATCTATGTGCATGAGCGTCCGGCAACAAAGGAACGCATGGGTCGCAATCCTGCAACGGGCGAAGAAATCAAAATCTCAGCCCGACCAGCTAAGAAGGTTGTCAAAGTTCGCGCACTGAAAAAGCTGAAAGATCTGATCTAAGGTCGATTGCGGGAACGCGAAGGATCGATTTCCGGATAGGGTGATCGTGCGGACGGCACCCTTTATCCTTTGGATCTCAAAACGCTCAGTATGAGTTGATTTGACGGATCGGGTGGCCGGGGGTGGACGGAGTCCGCCGAAGGAAACCTTGGGGGGGTTGAGCAGCCGCTCTCCAGCCCCGGCCACCCATCATTCCGTGAAGGACAGGACGTTGCCCCTGCAATTCTCCTGAGAAAGAGGGGGTTGTACTGCACCAAATGCCGTTTCCCATCTTGACCGGTGAAATATCTGACATAATATGTGGGCAACTAACGCTCCGGAGCTGTCAGGAATCCTGATTTAGGAGGTTCTTTTACTCGCTTTGGCCGTGCAAAAAGGAGAATGGTCATGTTGGTATTGTCAAGGAAGAGAAACGAAAGCGTCATCATCAATGACAACATCGTTGTCACTGTGGTAGACGTTCGCGGCGAAAAAGTGCGGATCGGAATTGAAGCTCCACGGGATGTTACCGTGCATCGACAGGAAGTCCTGGATGCCATTCTCAGTGAAAAGCTGAAGTTTTCGGAAAATCCTTCCGAAGAATCCTCCGGCTCAGTCGTGATCTGATTTGAATACGTCCGGCGTGTTACGTATTCTGTGCTCCCTGAAGTGTCTGGGAAATTTTACTCGGCCCCATCGTCTAGTTAGGTCTAGGACATCGGATTTTCATTCCGGTAACAGGGGTTCAAATCCCCTTGGGGTCATACCTCGGTTCATCTGAACCGAGGTTTTTTTTTGTCTGCAAATACATCACGGATAACGCTTTGTCGTTCAGTTCTCGCGTCCGAAGTTCGGCGGAGTGACCGATTTGGTCTCACAGTCTTTTCAGAATCAGTACCTCTCAGACCCGGATGTTCAGTTGATGCTGAAGGTCGCCGCAGGGGACAATGCCGCATTTGAACAACTGGTTTTGCGATACCAGGATCGACTGGTCAGTTTTTTCTTTCACTTGATACAGGACCGTTCGGCGTGTGAAGACCTGGCTCAGGAAGCGTTCTTACGAGTCTACAGATCCCGCGAACGCTACGAGCCAACCGCGCGTTTTTCGACGTGGCTGTTCCGCATTGCCCATAATCTTGCCAGCAATCAGAAGCGAGGAGCCGCACGCCGCCGTGAGATTTCGCTTGGTATTCAGTCAGGTGAAGACGATTTTCGTCCTCCGGAACAGCTTCTCGCGGAAAAATCGGCACTGATGCCGACACGACAGCTTGATACCGTTGAGATCAGGGAAATTGTACGAGACGCGGTAGAAGAGTTGTCGGAAGGTCAGCGGACAGCGGTCATCCTTCACAAATTCGAGGAAATGAGTTACGAAGAAATTGGAGAGATCATGGGGCTGGGTACAGTCGCCGTGAAATCCCTGCTCTCGCGCGCGCGAAGTAAGCTCAAGGAATCCCTGGAGAAGTTTTTGTGATTTTCGGACATTGACTGAAGCAGTTCAGATGACAGATCAAAATCATAACCTGAAACAGGACGAGTCCGAGGGAACACCAGACCCTCGGATTACCGAACTGGTTGCCTATCTTGACGGTGAGTTGCCGGAACAAGATGCTGATCGTATCGAGCGATTGCTGCAAGCCAACGCCGTGCTTCGCGGCGATGCCGAAGCTCTGGATCGCACATGGAAACTACTCGACTCGCTTGAAGACGCCACGGCCAGCCGCGATTTCACTCAAAAGACACTGGCATCTGTTTCTACGGTTTCCGCCGGAAACGACACGAATCAGGCTGGCAGCCTACGGTGGTCGGTCAAGCGATTTCTCCCGTGGCCCGCAATCCTGCGCGGACTGATCTGGTGTCTGGCGGGATTCCTTGCGTGTTCTGCGGGATTGACGCTTTCCCGGAAGGCACGCCGGGAACGGACTGACCCGGCAGATGCTCAGATTCTAAAGGATCTGGATCTGTACCGTCAGTATCCAAAGCTCTGGCGTATTCCTGATGTGGAATTTCTGCAGGAGATTTCCGCAGACACCCTACCTTCGGCGACGATCGAGGATCTGCCATGAAGCTGTCTGATTTCCTGAAAGACATCGCTGTTCCTGCTGCGTGCCTGGCATCAGGCGTTGCTGCTGCGTTCGCACTCGTCAGCGGCAGCAGGGAACACGCGCTGCTCGAAAGCCGCCTGATTGAGTTTCGTCAGCTCGACGATCGCGAACAGAAGATGGTGCGATCCAGTTTTACGGAATTCTCGATCCAGACCGACGATCGCAAACGCGAACTCATCGCATTGCACAAGGCGGTGCAGCAGAACCCCGATTTGAAACGCGGACTGGAGAAATATTTCGCGTGGTGGTCTTCGCTTTCGCAGCCCGAATGGGACAACTTTCCGGAGATGAGTCGGGAACAGCAGGCAGCATTCGCCCGTGCCAGAATCAATAAGCTTACCGAGGCAGGAAGGACGGTCGTCGTGGATTTTTCTGACTGGGGTCAAACCGCTCTGCAGTCACTGCATCTGACAATTGAAGAATGCGGAAAGATCATTACGGACTCGCTGAAAGACACACGGATTCCTCCAGAGATCAAAGACGAACTTCAACAACTGCAATCACCGGAAGATCGCTCTCTGGCGCTTTCGCTGTGGCTATTCGAACAGTTTCGCAACAATCCGGATCGCGAAACCCTGGCGGTTCACAGCGAAAAAATCCGGCAGGCTGTTATGGCAAATGTGAGCGATGACGTCTGGAAAAACCAGTTTCAACAAATCGTCCGAGACAACTCTGAGAAATCTTTCATCAGGTACTGGGTCTTCAGAAATCTGCTCGTGATCTTTGATCGATCTACGATGACACTTGGCAACAGACTGACAAAACGCTCTCCGGTCTCGGAAGCAGAAATCGTGGCAGCATTCGTCGGCCTGAACGATAAGGCGCGACAGCATTCGTTGATGGTCATGCCGTCGGAAGAAGCCCGCATGCGACTGGAAATGCTGGCTCAGTCAAGCCGCACACAAACGCCCGAACAAAAGCTGCTGGTGAAATTCATCGAGTTTGCCAGGGACCGTCAACGTATCATCGGGGCAATCACGTTCGGACTCGGAAATCGTCGGCCACAGCTCAACGACAGCGACTCACCATCGAGACCTCAGGAACGGCCGCAGTGAATTATCGTGACACGAATCAGCAGGCATGGAATCATCTGGCCGACAGCGGTAGCCTGTTCGCTCGCGTGGCAACGGACGAAGAATGCCGCAGGCCGTTGCAGGTTCTTGACGGACGTGGCTGGTTACCGGAAAGCGTCGCGGGGCTGAATGTTCTGTGTCTGGCGTCCGGTGGTGGCTGGCAGTCCATTCTGTATGCTGCCGCAGGGGCGAATGTCACCGTCGTCGATTTGAGCGAATCGATGCTGAAACTGGATAGTCGCGAAGCCAGACGCCGACGGTTTCAGGTTCAGACGGTTCATACCTCGATGGATGATCTGAGCATGTTTGCCGACGAATGCTTCGACATCGTTCATCAACCGGTCAGTACCTGCTATGTGCCTGACCTGAAACCCGTATATGCCGGAATTGCCAGGATTCTCCGCAATCATGGCCTGTATATCAGCCAGCACAAACAACCCGTCAGCCTGCAGATTAGTCAACGCAACGAACGCCATCAGTTTGTGATTGGGGTGGAGTACTATCATGAAGGCCCGCTGTTGCAACAGCAGGACACATCATACCGGGAATCCGGAGCGACCGAGTACCTGCATCGTCTGGATCAAATCGTTGGCGATTTGTGTATGGCAGGCTTTGTGATCGAAGACCTGCGCGAACCGAAACGAGCCAACTATCAGGTGGATGTCTCGCATTTCGGTTATCGAGGCCGCTTTGTGCCGCCCTATGTGCGTCTGAAGGCCCGACGAATTGTGCGTCCGATCACCAATTCCGGATCTGAAGCCCCGGAAGCTCCCAGAATCTGGACGCCAGGCAGCCCACTGCGGCCGTCCGTCTGATGCTTGCGGATCCCCCGGCACGCGGCCTGATGAAATATCCGATCGGGAGCCGGAAATCGGGCCATACCGAAGAGATCCGACCAGAGGACAGGTCGGATACTTCTTCGAACTCAGACTTCACCGAGTGCCAATTGTTGTAAAACGCCTTCCAGGATAAGGGACTCGTCGTGATCTTCAGATGCTGCTTCAATGTCGAAATCCAAAGGAGCAGAGTAGTCTCCCAGGACGTCGTGATTGACGTAAGCACGCATCCAGACACGATAGCTGCCGACTGCCAATGGTGAGAGTGGCGTGAATGAGGTTGAAGGAATGTTCGTTTCAAAAATTGCGGTGTTGAGTGTCGCAAGGTTGCGAACAAACAGCTCGTAGCGCGTTGCTCCCGGCATCGCGGTCCACGCAATTGTCGGCGTTGTGTTGAATGTTGATACTGGCAGCGCAAGCAGAGTCGGAGTGCTGGCGTCGGCGATGTCAATGGAAAATGCCACTGGCCGACTCCAGACACTGGCAGAATTACCACTTTGGAATGCTCTGACCCAGGCTCGATAAGTTCCCAGCGGCAGGATCGGCGTCTCGAACTGAGGTACCGTCAGATTCATCGCACGCACGATTTGTGATTGAGGGACATCGATGCGATCGATCCAGAGATCATATCGCGACGCGCCATCCACTGGCGTCCATGTGATCAGCGGGCTGGTATCTGACAAAACTCCTGCTGGAGCGGCAATCACGGGGATGCCGCCGACGTTCAGCATTTGACCGGTGGAATAGCGACCAATCAATCCGCCGGGACCAATAGCCCTGACCCACATCTTGTAGTTTCCGGCAGGCATAGATGCCGCTGGAGTAAATGTTGTGGATGCAAGACTTTGTTCGCGGATGTAAGGCGACACGCCGGCTGTGACACTGTCTATCCAGATTTCGTATTCCGTGGCTCCGGGAACAGCATTCCACGCGAACTGCGGTGTCGTGGAAAAAGTTGATAGCGCTGGACTGATGACCAGAGGCGGTGTCAGTACAGTGAAATAGGCGGCCGTGGACCACATCGCCGGATGATTATTTGCGTCGATCGCACGGACCCAGGCTCGGTATCGCCCCAGCGGCAATTCCGCCTGCGGAATGAACGATGAAGCGAGCACGTCCGTCTTTCGAATAAACTGTGACTGGCCGGTCGAAAGATTGTCGATCCACAGATCGTATTTGGCCGCACCGGGAATGCTTGACCATTCGATCGTCGGGAAGCCAGTTGTCGGCGAGGTCGACAACGGACGGATAACAGCCTGATTATTGACGGAAAAATCGTATTTCGGACTCCAGACGGTATAGGTGCCGTCACTGTATTGACCCCGTACCCAGACTCGGAAATTTCCGAAGCCGAGATCCTGAGACGGGGTGTATTCCGTGTTCGGGGTCTGAGTCAGTGTGCGAATCAATGGATCCTGCCCTGTTGACCGATTGGTGATCCACAGGTCGTAGGCAGTCACGCCGACGACTGCTGTCCACTGAATCGTCGGCCGCATCAGTTGAGTGGTCGCGGTTGGGGCGGTGATGACCGACGACAACGCATTGACAGTTGTCACCGATTGTGCCGCCACCGGCGAGGACTGTTCATGTCCGACATTGTCGGTGGCAACGCTGTAGAATCGATAGGTTTCGCCCGACTGACCGGTGTAATTTGCTGATGTCGATGTCGTACTCGTCTGCCATAAGGCATAAGGACTGTTGTTTACAGAGACATAAACATCATAAAACGCAATGCCGGAACCGGTCCCGTCGCTGCCGGACCAGGTCACTGGAAAACTCACCGTCGTGACGACTGCGGGAAGGGCACTCATCGTGCTGGCAGGCTGGGCCGAATCCAGTGTATTCAGCCATGTATTGGTGAGAATCGGAGCTTCGGTGTCGAAGACAATCGAGGCCTGACCTGTGAACTCCGTCCCGTCCGCCGCATTTTGTTTCGGCTGAATACTGTACCCGACGAAACCCTGTCCTCGCCCTGTCGTGTCATCCGGTGGAAGGAATCCTGCCAGTCCATCCCATGGCAGATCGAACGTGACCGGATCCAGTGATCGAAACGTCCAGCTCAGCTCGCCGGTGACGGAATTGAAGATTGCCGACACATCCACGACCAGCCCTGAGGCGGAGTCGTTGACGCGGGTCTGATACGACTTCAGCCCGGCAGGGACATCCACGGAAACAGATCCCCAGCCGAAACGTGTAAGTTCAAACGAGTCCCAGTCGAGATCCGAATCCAACTGCTGAGTGACAAAGACTTCCTGAGCCGGTACGGACGCAGTCGGCACGTTCTGGAAGTAGATAGTGTACGGAAACACCGCTGGAGTCGTCAGGTATCCCGGTGTATCGAATCCTGCCGGTCCAAAGATCTCGTTCGGGTCTCCGGGTGTGCGCTGTTCGTTGATACCCTCGGCCCTTTCACGTTGACGGACGCACTGAAGTACCTCAATCAACTCATCAAACGAGTAGTACGACCCCCTGCGGGCGATTAACTCGGCAAGCTTCGCACCAAACAACGGGTGCAGAGGCATCTGAGTCCGTATGAGTCGCTCACGGTAATGGTAGTCCATCGAAAATTCGTCAGCTGCTCCGGCTGGGTCAATAATCGACAGGCCAATTCCTACAGGTCCAGTCAGGATTCTCGCGACACCGCCCATACCAGTACCAGCAATTTTTGTCACCGCCGCGACTCCTTCAGATCGTTTGAAATTCTCCTTCAGTCCATTGAGGAGTGGTCCTAACCCTTTGGCACCGGCTCGTTCGCCACTGAGGACGACCCCGTCTGCGACACCCGCTTCCGCTCCGGGGTTGACTCGAGGCACCCTTGGTCGCGGCCCTCGCGGTGGCCGACCTCGCGGCGGGGTTCTCGTCCCAGCACCACTGGTTGAAGCCGCCGGATTGACAGGTTGAACCGGAATGGATCCGCTTGGATCGACTGGATCGAGTCCGCCTGGATCGATCAGCGCTACCGGATCGTTGAGAACCACGCGGTAAAGGTTCACGTCACCGCCTTCAAAACCTATTGGATCCTGCTGCGTGAACCGACCCGTCACGGAATCGTACAGCCTCGCCCGCATATCGAATCCAGCCGTCCCCCGCTGTGCCACTCCCCATTCACCGTTGAATGTGTATTGGTTTGACGCAACACCGGTCCCTGCCGATGACAGGATTTCACCGAACGGCAGGTAGCGATAGCTGGCCGAAACACTTCCATCCTCTGCCGTCAGGGCCGACGTGTTGCCGACGTTGTCGAACAGATAGTAACTGCCGACTCCGGCTCCAGTGAACATCGCTTCCAACCCGTCGCCAATGACGTAACTGGCAGTCTGACTGACTCCGTTGTATTCCGCCAGTACGTCGCTCAGCCCATCGACGCCGCCGACTGCATCGATGAGCAGATCGCTGCGAACGCCGTTGTGAACCACTGCTGAACGATTGCCCAGCGGGTCGTATTCAAACTGCCATCTTTCCGTGCTATCTGTGATTGACGTCACACGATTCCGGCCGTCGTAGCCATAGCTGATGCTGGTGCCGTCCGTTCGCAGCACTGTGACCAAATTGCCGTCGCCATCGTACTGGAATTGTTCACCATTCGGCCCGGTGAGATACTGGTTCAGCGAGTTGACAGTATACGCCGTTCGATTGCCGACAGAATCCACCGAATAATCAATGACTGTCCCATCCGGGAGCGTTGTCTGAATCAGTTGTCCGTCGAGATCATACACATAGGATGTCATGCCGACGGCGTCAGTCATCGATACGATGCGGTCGTTTGCATCGTAGACATATTCGTTGAAACCAATGATTGCATTCGTGTTGTCACGATGCTCAATGCGCGTCACACGATCCAGATTGTCGTAGTTGTAATGTGTGGATGCTCCGTTCGCCAGGACTTTTGAGGCTACTCGCCCGACAGAGTCATAGGCGTAGGTCACCTGAACAATGCTGTTGCGGCTGACTATCGACAGCCGACTCAGCGAATCAAACGTGTAATCGGTGACCAGGCCGTCCGACGTGCTGATCTGGTCCTGACGTCCCTGTGCGTCGTAACGATAATTCACGAAACGACCGCCAGGATATGTCACGCGAGTCACACGATCAGCAACGTCATATGTCAGCGAGACCGTACGAGGAGCACCGGAAGCTGGCGTCTCAACGACCGTCGTCAGATTGCGATGAGCGTCATAGGCAAAGTCCAGCCTGGAACCATCCGAAAACTCCCGGCGCGTCACAAGATTCTCCGAATCGACCGTGTCGAGACTCCACTTGCCGCCTTCGGATTTCCGAAACAGTCGATTTCCCAGAACATCGTAACCAAAAAATTCTGACCGGCCTGAGGCATCGATCTGTTGCGTCAGCAGGTTGCGATCTGAATTCACAAAATTCGTCAGTTGGCCCTCGGAATTAATCAGCGATTCGGGATAGACGCCGGTCGAATCGTATTCCAGCGAAGTATCGTTACCTGCGGGAGACGTCGTTTGAACGACATTGCCAAATGCATCACGTTCGATGTTGATGTTTTGGGAACCCGTGCGGACGCTGATCACACGGCCAGTGCGATCGAATGACAAATCCGTGAATCGACCGCTGGCTTCGGTCAGTTCCGTGATCTGTCCGAATTCACCTTCCAGCCACGTTGAAGAACGACTCGCGGCATCTGTTGATGTGACTTTGCCAAGGTTGATGCCAGTACCATAGCTGATCGACACTGGCTGGACACCACCGGCAAACGATTGCTGACTGGATCGTCCTTGCGCATCATAGGCGAATTCAGTTCGCACGCCGTCCGATGTGGTCAACGCAGACTGCGTCCATGCCTTTGCTCCAGTTGTATCAGGATTCCATTCGATCGACGTTATCCCGAGCGGATCCGTGATCGATGTCAGACGCTCACTGGCATCGTATGTGTATGTTGTCACACGACCGACCGGATCGGTGATGGAATCGATTCGTCCATTGCCGTTGTATGTCAGTGTCGTCACGTCACCGAAATGATCCGTAATTGTCGTCAGTCGTCCGGCCGAATAGTTCGCTGTGGTTCGTACCCCCAGTCGCGATTCGGTGTACTCCCATGTCCCGTTTGCAGCAAACGCGGTCACAGTCCCATCGACTTCAGTCAGCAGATACCCGCCGCCAACACGCGTTCCGAGTTGTCCGCGGTCTCCCGTCACGCCAACAAAAGAGCCGCCTTGCTTTTGAAACGGTCGCATATTGAACCCTGTGACGATCTTGACGTTGCCGTCCACGTCGGTGACTGCGTGCGAGTCGAGCGGGTTTTCGATGCCGTGGCCGAATGCTGTCAACTCGAACCGCTGATGAATCGTGCCAAAGCGATCGGCCTGTTGGAGAAGATAAGCGATCGCTCGAGACGGATTGAGGGTCGGGATGCCGTCACGTGACAAGACCATTGCTGCGTTGCGAATGGCTGCCGCCCAGGTGTCGATCGTGCCGCCGACGAGACTGACAAGCGACGGGCGGACGGCGTTGGTCCACGCATCCAGTGAAATCGTGTCCGGCCGCAGGCTGTCCACGAAATCTGCCGGAAGTGACAGGGCCGTCTCCAGCGGAAAGATCGCTCCGCCGGCACCTGGCTGCGACGCAACGTCGTTTTCCGTGGCTGCCGCCGCAGCGACTTTTGTAAAGACGTGAAGCCCTTTGTTTTTGGGGTAGACGTATAATCTTACCGATCCGCTTTCACCCGGCGCGTACAGGTCCGGACGGCCGCTCGACTTGACTCCCAGAACCAACGCAAATTCGCTGCCGTAATCTGTTTCGCCGTCCAGCCGGAATACTCCGTTGTCGGTGGTGAGTTGAATCAGCGGGGCGGGCTGACTCATCGAGCTGGTGTTGCGGAAATTCACAATCACCGGGATTTCACGGAATGGTCGCGTAATCTGCGGCACGTTGACTTCAATTTGCCAGTTCGCGAGCCGTGCCCACGCAGCGGCAGCATTCGTTCCGGCGGCGATGACAGTGAAAGCCTTGCCGCTGTAAATGACGGGAGTGCCTCCGTCCACAGCGGAAATCTGAAACGGCCCGCCCTGAGTCAGGCCAGAGAATGTCGCGACGGCTTTCGAAGGACTGAGGATCGTCACCTGTGACGCATTGAGCGTGCCAAGGCGAAACTGTGTCGAATTCGTGAAGCCTGTTCCGCGCACTGTGACGCTCAGTGAGTCACCGGCGATGAGTTGAGGACTGACCGAGCCTTCATTTTCGATTCCCGTCAGACTCAGCGACAGATCATCCGCACGAGTCGTCGCGACACCGGCAGTTCGACTGATCACAGACACGTAGTACGTGCCGGCGACTGCGTTGTCGAGTGTGATTGATGCGACTCGATTTGCACCGCTCGGCAATGCGTACGCAACCGTGTCACCCGTGGAGTTATCCGGCAGACTGCCCCGGCGAATTCTCAATTCTCCGGCGTCGTTATCCGGAAAAGTCGTCATCACGCGAACCGACGATGTTCCTGCCGGAATGTGCAACTCGTAATAGACCGGTTGGCCAGACGGGACGTCACTGGGAACATTCACTCCGAACGACAAAATGGTGGCGGGAATCTGAATCGGCGTCGAGGAACTACCGGCGTTATTGCGGCGGTTCAAATCAAACACAACGGCTGCAGCATCGGCGGCGGTGATGACAAACCACCGCCCTGGCCGATTCGGTGCCGAAATGGTTTCTGTCAGAGTCACGGCACCAAATGCCGGTAGTCCCGCAGTGGCTGCGGATCGGGCGACCGGGAAGTCGCGGGAATCCAACCGCGAGTCCTGTGACAGAAACAGCAGGTCTGACCATGGACCGGTGACAGCATGATCGCTCAGATTGCGGACCGTGTATTGCACCTGGAATGAATCGCCGGGATTCAGAGGACCGCTGACTCCGGACAGCAACACATTCTCGACCGCAATGTCCGAAGCGGCCGAAAGCAGCCCCAAGGTGACCGTCGTAGCCGTCACATTTGCAGCGAGGGCGTTGATCTGGACATCGCCAAACAGACCACTGATTGTCGGCGACGTGACGACATCAAACCGATCGGTTTCCAGTGGCTGGAATCCGCCTTCCAGTCCCGTTACCAGAGTCCCGCCGAGTGTTGCGGCACCGGTGACGGCGAGCTGCCCGAATTGTGTCGTTCCACCGACTCGTGTCGTGAGGATCCCATTTCCGGTTTGTGTATATGTTGTGGCGATTCCGAGTCTGGATCCAGAACCCAGCGTGATCTTGCCCTCGTTTGTCAGTGATGCCGGCAGATTCCACGTCGCACCGCCTGTCAGTGAAAGAGACCCGCGAACCGTTCGCAATTCGTCAAGGCCGCTGAAAGTACTGCCAGCACCAATCAGCGAAACAGAACCACCGATCGAGTCAAAAAATGCGGATCCTAACTGAAAATCGATGACACCTCCGTTGCGGGCAGTCCAGATTCCGGGCAGCGTGCTTGCGCCAGCTCCGGCCAGCGTGGTGGGTCGCGGGGTCCAGAAGACGGTGTTTCCCGTGCCGATCACTTCCACCGTGCCGAGGTTGTCGAACTTGGGTCGAACTGAAACCGAACCGGCAGATATCTTCAGGGTGCCTTCGTTCAGGAAGTACGGAATCTGATTGTCTGACGGTGTTCCGCTGTTCCAGCCGAGAATATCTCCACCATTCGTGAACTCGATTACACCTGTCGCGCGATTCGTCAGCAGGCCCGGCCCACTGTTGCCGCCAATATTCAACTGCAACTGTACGCCAGGTGCAAACGTCATCGTGCCATCGTTGGTGAATTCTCCCCAGACGGATCGAAAGGGATAAGGTGAGTTGTCCGGTCCAACCGTCAGTGAGCCAACGTTGGTACCAGCGCCGAAGAACTGCCCTGCGGACCACTGCGCCAGCCCGGTCGGAAAATCCAGGACTGCTTTCGCCAGCCAGTTATTTCCCAGCCGAACCTGTCCTCCACCGGCACCGGTGTAGCGGCCTGCAAAAACTGGTGAGCTCGGACCGGATGACGGACTGACAAGATTCAGGACGGCCCCCGCCGCGACGATGAAATGACCGCCAGTGCTGTAGCTCTGAAAGGCCGGATCGGAAGACCAGTTGCGAATGCTGGACAAATCGAGTGTTCCGGCGCGAACATCCAGCACACCGTCAGCGCGGTTCTGAAAGAGCATGCCAGGCCAGACAACGGTAGTCACCGTGCTGTCAACGACGATCGTTCCGGAATTCTTCACGAACGAGGGACCAACCCCGTTGGCATACGCTCCATTTACAGAAGCATCTGCAGCAAAGGTGACCGTGCCACCGGACCGATTATCGAGCGCCGCGCCTTCGAGGCTAAATCCATTGGTCACGCCGTGAATGGTCACGGACGCATTATTGATGAGCGTCGCGCCTGCCAACTTACTGTGATCCGTCCCCTGTCCCGCAAAGAGGATCGATCCGTTATTTGTGAATATGTTAGAACTTGGATTAGTACCATAGCCAGCGACTCCCAGCCGCCCTTTGACCACCTTCATGTCTGCAACATCAAAGGTTCCAGTGCCTCGTATCGTCGCCGAGGAAGCATCCGCCCCTGAATCGGCCTGCACCAGGAACTGCGTATCCGAGGACTGAATCGTACCGCCGCTGAAGGTCATTTTCCCGAACGTGTGCCGCCATGTTCCGCCTCCCGTGACCGTCACCAGCGTCGAAATATCAATATCTCCTGTGCCAAAAAGATCGTCCTCAAGAGTCGCTCCCGGGGCAATTTCGATCATACCACCCAGCGTGTGTTCAACTCCGCTCAGCACCAGTTTACCACCATCGACGTCAATCACTCCCGACGTTTCATTGGTGATCGAGGCCGATGTCGTGGCAGTACCGTTGGTGGAGGTCTTCCGGATTGTTCCGGAATTGAAGATGTGGCTGGCTCCGGCCTGCGCATCAAATTTTGTCCCATCCGCCATGCGAATCTCGGCAGAGGTGGAGTTTGTGATATTGAACGGCGATAGCCATCCGTAACGGAGCACCGCCGTGATAAAAACGCCGTTTCGCAGATCGATGGTGCCATTATTCGTCAGCGAACCAGACCCATAGGGTGCTCCTGTGCCCAGACCGACGGCACCGCCTGCAACATCGATCACAAACGTGCCATTGTTGATGAAATTGCCCCAGAGGTCGCCACTTTCAATTTTGCCACCATTTGTCGTCAGCGTGTTGGCACCGGTATAGACCTGCACGCCCGTAGCCGTGGGCGTCAAAGCCAGATGATCAACAGAGACGTTCGCGTTCAGCACAACGTTGGGGCTGTGGCTGATGGTGGCCGAGTCTGCGGATCCAGGTACTCCCCGGTTCGTTTGGCCCAGATCCTCGTTGAACCAGTTGGCAGCCGAGGCCCAGATGTTGCCGTCCGATCCTCCCTGCCAGGTGTATGCGGACAAAAGTAAACGTGGCTCAAGATCATCCGACTGTGCAACGAGCCGCTCTCTCGCCGCAGATTGATTCAATTTGCGACGGGAAATGCCACGAAATCCAGTACGGGAGGGGAAGTACCTTTTGAGCAGTTGTTGAATCAATCCGGGCATAGTCATGCGATTTCTGAAAAAAAGGGACGAGCCTATGTGTGTCAACAAATTCGGCTGATTTCCGACTGAGTTTGCGTTGAAAGAAGTTCCACACGTAAGATACGTACTGACGTACGCACACATGGGCGACACGCTTCAAAAGTCTTCGTCTATTTCAACAGTCTTACGTAGGGCAATGCTATCAAATCTTCCCGGTTTTCTGGGTTTTCCGGGTTTTCTAAAGCAACGGAAAACCGGTTCGACTCGCCTGCACGGCAATACATATGTCGAGACACACAGGAGTTCGGCGACGTGGCCCGATCTGTCTCAGATCGGGAACCTGTCGGCGTGGCACTCTGATGGAATCCGACCTGAGATAGGTCGGACGAAATCATTGGTCGATGCGTTTCATGCCAGGATCAGTTCTTCGACGCGCCGAATTCCAGGAATCTCCTGACACCTTAATGACTTTTCCCTGTTTCGTGAACAAGTGAATCTTGAAACTGCGTTTCTTCAGTTCACGAAGTGTCTTGTGCAGTAACGAAAGTGGTGATATGAGATTTTTACTTGCCGAT
>Ga0105047_10001298_pt1 | contig 44514 bp, 40 predicted proteins | sample MAT04_FD_78384 | JGI IMG/M metagenome (GOLD analysis project Ga0105047, IMG submission 78384) | Freshwater microbial communities from Lake Fryxell liftoff mats and glacier meltwater in Antarctica - MAT-04 (megahit assembly) | ecosystem: Environmental > Aquatic > Freshwater > Ice > Liftoff... | reverse complement strand
TGTGCTCGACCAAGAGCTCGGTCTCGGGGCGAGGCACCAGCACGGCGGGGCTCACCGCAAACGAGAGCCCCCAGAACTCGCGGCGTCCCAGGATGTACGCGATGGGCTCGCGCTTGCGGCGGCGCTGCACCAGCGCGCGGATCGACTCGAGCTCGGCGGGCACCAGCGGCCGATCGAGATCCATGTAGAGGCGCACCCGATCGATCCCCAGCGCGTTCGCCGCGAGCAGCTCGGCATCGAGCCGAGGCGACGCGATGCCCCGCGCGGTGAAGTCGTCCTGCATCCAGCGGACGATGCGGCGCAGGTCCCATGGATCGGCGTTCTCGCTCATGCCGCGGCCGCTTTCGCACGCGTGCGCCGCTCGGTCCAGAGATCGCGCAGAACCACCACGCCGTAACTGGCGATCTCGAGCGCGATGACCAGGCACGTCGCCTCGAGCATCGTCAGGCGCCCGCGAACGGGCAGCCCCAACGCGCCGTAGCAGAAGGGCACATGAAACACGTAGGCCCAGAGCGAGCCGCGGCCGAAGCGCAACAGCACGCGCTTGATCCGCTCGGGCAGCCGCGGCGTCAGCAGGCCGCCTACCGCGAGCACCAACACCCCGCGCGCGGCGAGCTCGACGGCGTTCGCGATCACCGCCGGATGCGCGCGTGAGAGCGGCGTCCCCGACGCCTCGACCCACACGCCCGTCAGCCAAGTGAAGGTGATCACCACCAGCAGCGCGACCGCTGCGACCATGAGCAGCACCCGATCCGGAGCGCCCGCGATCGAGCGCGCCGTCACATTCGAGCGGACGAGCAAGCGGGTCAGCAGCACCCCGACGCCGGCCCACGACGCCAGCGGCACGAACGGCATGAGCGTGACCCCAGGGATGTCCACGAACGGCGCGAGCACATGCCGCAGCGGCCCTGTGACGTCCGCCGACCACGCGCTCATGGGCGCGCAGATCAGCACCGGGACGATCACCAGCGCCCAGGCCGCGCGATCGAGCCAGCGAAGATCGATGGCGTTCGTTCCCCGCACGCCCAGCATCGCTATCGCGGCGATGCTGAGGCCGATCACGCCGAGCACGTCGGCTCGGGTGAAGGTCGAGAGATCCTCGAAGCCGTCCATCAGCGCCGAGACCGCGTTCACCAAATAACCGATGAGTACGATGGTGAGCCCGCGACGCAGCAGCGCGTTCCGCACGACGGACGGTGTCTCACCCCGATCGGCCGCTGCGCCGATCCGCAGCGTCATCGCGGCGCCCGCGAGCACCAAGAAGCTGGGCAGCGGCAGCGTGCCCAGCACCCGAGTGAACAAGTACGCCGCGCTCGCCTTGTCTTCGGGCCGGACCCAGCCGTCGTAGGCGTGGCCCTGGATCATGATCGCCGACGCCAAGCCGCGCGCGACGTCGATCCCTTCGATGCGCCGGCCTCCGATGGGTCGGCTCAGAGGCGCAGTCTCTGTCTCCGCCATCGTCGTGGCGCTCAGAGATCCGTGCGCATCAGCGCGTCACCGACGCACTCGAAGCGGGCGAGCGCGACCTCTCCGCCCTCCCCCACTGCGCGATGGCGCGCCACGAGCAGCGCGCTGCCCGTCCACACGGCGCGGGCGTGCTCGCCCGCCATCACCGTCGGCAGCATGCCTTCCAGCCGGCCCACGGGCGCCGTCAGCGCGATCCGGAGGCTGTTGGTCTCGCGCTCGGCGACGAGCGTCGGGCGACCGGCGGTGCACTCGGTCCGGAAGGTCGCGCCACGGATGGATCCCAGCCCACGCCCGACGTCGTCTTGCCACGCGAGGCTGATGCCTTCGGGGCACATCGCGATGAGCGCCGCGCCCGTCTCGGTGGGGACGAGCGATCGGGGCGTGCAGCCAGGGAGCACTTCGGTCGCCGCGGCCAACGAGATCGAAGGACGGATCGCGTAGACCGTGGTGTTCGGCGCGCCATCCTCCTGGTGGCAGAGGGCCGAGTACCAAGTCCCATGGCTCCGAACGCTCCCGGCGACGAAGGGCTCGCATGCCGTCGGCACCTCGAGGGGGTCGTCACCGCGGGCGGAGCCCGGCACGTCGATGCGGTCGCGGGCGATGCGAGCGCACCCCGTCGGATCGCCGGTGCAGGGTCCCTCGGGGATCCGGTGGGTGACCAGCAGCGCGCCATCATCGGTGCTCGCCATCGCGAGACGTCCTCGACCGGGCGTGACTGGCTCGGTCGGGCCGAGGCTGAACGCCGGCGCGAACGAGTCGACCCCGCCCGGCGCGAACGCCGCCTCGGCGATCAGCGTGATCTCGCGGCCGCTCTCCTGGGCCACCCAGGCGGCGCCAATGCGGCTGCCTTCGGCTATCGCGGTGACCTCGATCGCGAGGCGATCGGAAAGGACGTGATCGGCCCCGCGTACCTCGCCCAGCGGTCCGACGGCGACGGCCGACACCCGCGCTGCGCTCCCCCAGATCAGCACTGCACCGTCATCGAACGGCGCGAGATCGAAGCTGCTCCGCGTCGCGACGGATCGGGGCGCCAAGATCTCGACCCGTGGTCGGGCGGGAGGCGGCGGCGTGGGGGTGGCCTCTGGCTCCCCACATCCGGCGGCCATGAACCCCAGAAACGCAGCGACCGCCCGGTGAACCACGGCGCGAGGATGCGGCGAGTTCATGGGTGGTCGAGCATGGAGCGGGCGAGAGGGAGAACGAGAGACGTGGGTCGAGTCGACCCAGCGTGCTCACTCGCCGTCGGCGGCGGCGGCGGGCGCCACGACGGGGTCACCGCCACGGTGCTGGTCGTTGCGCTGCTGCTTGAGGCGGGCGGCCTTGCCCTTGAGATCACGCAAGTAGTAGAGACGGGCGCGGCGGACCTTGCCGCGGGTCACGACCTCGAGCTTCTCGATGCGGGGGGAGTGCTCCGGGAAGATCCGCTCGACGCCGACGCCGAACGAGACCTTGCGAACGGTGAACGTCGCGCCGATGCCGCCCTTGGCGTGTGCGAGCACGACGCCCTGGAAGATCTGAATGCGCTCCTTCTCACCCTCGCGAATGCGGTAGTGGACCTTCACCTGGTCGCCGGGCCGGAAGGGCGGCAGCTGGCGGAGCTGGGGGGAAGCGAGGGCAGCGATGACGGGCAGGTTGTAGGACGCCATGAGGAAGATGAACTCCGAGCGGGGCAAAAAAGGCCGCCGCGAAAAGGGCCGGAGGGCTATCACGCACTCCGCAGAGGGTCAAACGTCGACGGTCAAACGAGAGCGAACGGTCAGGCGATGAGGGCGCGCACCACCACGCTCGCGGCCGCCAGGCCGAAGGTGCCGGTGACGAACGAGGCGGATCCGTCGATGCGGGTGCGCCTATCGCAGGTGTAGAGGCCGTTGTCCTTGTTGGGACACACGCAGACGAAGCCTTGGCCTTCGTCGTAGGAGACGGCCTGGGGCGCGATCGCGGGCTCGTTGCTCCACACGGCCTGGATGCCGACGGGCGTGCCCTTCACGACGCTCACGCCGTGGTTCTTACGGAGCAGCGTGCGGACGTCGCGAGCGAGCGGGCACACCTCGGTGTCGGACAGATCGCCCGTGCGCACCCGGGTGGGATCCAGCTTCGCGGCCGCACCCATCGAGGCGACGACGGGGATGCCTCGCGCAAGGCACGTCGCGAGCAAGTGCGTCTTGGCGGTCAGGTTGTCGATCGCGTCGATCACGTAGTCGATGGGGCCGGACAAGAGCTCGTCCGAGGTCTCGGCTTGGTAGAACTTCGCGACCGGCTCGATGGTCGCGGTGGGCGACACCAGCCGGAGCCGCTCGGCCATCACCTCGACCTTCTGCTTGCCGATGTTGCCGCGCAGCGCGTGAAGCTGGCGGTTGGTGTTGGTGACGCAGACCTCGTCGAAGTCGACCAGCGTGAGGTGACCGACACCGCTGCGCGCCAGGGCCTCGGCAGCGAACGAGCCGACGCCGCCCATCCCGAAGATCACCACGCGCGCGCCCATCAGCTTGTGAAAGCCTGGCTCGCCGAAGAGCCGCGCCGCGCGATCGAATCGGCGGTGGGTCTTGTAACGCTCGGTGACGTCCGGGCGATCCGCGTCGCGTTGAAGGACGACGCTGGCATCGGAGCTGACGAGGGGAAGCGGCATCGCGGGCCGGGAGGTGTAGCACCGCTCGCGAGGATAGCTTTCCTCCACTACCCTCCGGTCCCCGCATGACCCTCGCTGCACCGTTCACCTTCCGCCGCCTCTTCGTCGCCAACCGTGGAGAGGTCGCCGCACGGATCGTGCGCGCCTGCGACGCCTTGGGGATCACCCCGGTGCTCGGCGTATCGGAGGCTGACCAAGACGCGCCGTGGGTCCGTGACCGAGAGCGCGTGGTGCTCGGCCCGGCGCGCGCTTCGAGTTCGTACCTCGACGCGACCCGGGTGGTGCAAGCAGCCAAGCAGAGCCGCTGCAGCGCGCTTCACCCTGGTTGGGGATTCCTGAGCGAGAGCCCGTTGCTCGCGGCGCTGTGCGAGCAGCATGGCATCACGTTCGTCGGTCCGCCGCCCTCCGCGATGGCGCTCATGGGGAAGAAGACCCCAGCGAAGAAGACCGCCGCGTGCGCAGGGCTCTCGGTCATCGCGGGCAGCGAAGGAGTGCTTGACGATGTCGCCGAGGCCCACGCGGTCGCGGAGCGCATCGGCTTCCCGGTGCTCTTCAAAGCAGAGAGCGGCGGCGGCGGCCGAGGCATGCGCATCGCGCGCAGCGCATGCGAGGTGAAGGTCGCGTTCGAAGAGGCGACGGCTGAAGCGCGCGCCGCCTTCGGTGATCCCCGCGTCTACTTGGAGAAGCTCATCGAGGGCGGACGACACGTCGAGATCCAGCTGATGGCGGACCGCTACGGGAACGCCATCCACGTCGGCGAGCGCGACTGCACCGTGCAGCGCAACCACCAGAAGCTGATCGAAGAGTCGCCCTCCCCCGTCCTGAGCGACGCCGAGCGAGAGCGGACCTTCGCCGCGGCGGTGCACGCGATCCGATCGATCGGCTACGTCGGCGCAGGCACGATGGAGTTCCTGCTCGACACCAGCCCGGGCAACCCCGCGGGCGGCACGCTGCGCTTCATGGAACTCAACGCGCGCCTTCAGGTCGAGCACCCGGTGAGCGAGATGCGCAGCGGGCTCGATCTGATGCAGGAGATGATTCGGGTGGTCGCGGGTCATCCCCTCTCGGTGAAGCAACACGAGGTGAAGCTCGAGGGCCACACGCTCGAGTGCCGCATCAACGCGGAGAACCCGGACGAGAACTTCAGGCCGAGCCCGGGCAAGATCACCCGCTTCGATTTACCGGCGCCCGAGTCGGGTCTGGTGCGCGTCGATACCCACGCCGAGCTCGGCTACGAGGTCCCGCCGTTCTACGACTCGTTGGTCGCGAAGGTGATCGTGCGCGGCGAGGATCGAGACGATGCGATCGACCGCATGCAGCGCGCGCTGAGCACGTTCGTGATCGAGGGGATCCACACGACGATCCCGCTGCACCAGACCGTCCTCGCCTCCGAGGCCTTCCGCACCCACCGGTACGACACCCGTTCGATCCCGGGTTTCGCTTCGCACTGAGCGCTGTGCTCCAGCGCACCCGCTCAGCGGATGCAGGTGGCGCCGGGTCCGGTACCGCAGTGCATGTCGCTGGGGCACCGGGCGTCGGCAGTGCAGAGGCGGGTGCAGAAGCCGCCCGGGGCGCAGATCCCGGAGTCGCACTGATTGCCGCCCGTGCACGCCGAGCCCAGCGCACCGGAGCCTCCGCGCAAGCAGATGAGGCCTGCACCGTCATCGAACACGCAGCCGAAGCCCGGACCACAGCCGCCCGACTCGGTGCAGCGCTGGGTGCAGTACGACGCGCCGAAGTCGTCGGTGAGGCACGCGCCGCTACGGCAGGTGGTCGTCCCCGACGCCGCACAGGTCGCGCCGATCGGATCGGGGCCGAAGACGGCCGCAGAAGGCACGCACTGCCCGCCGGAGCAACTGTAGGGCATGCCCGGCAACGTCGTCGGGCAGTCGCTCGGAGTACGGCACGTCGAGGTGCAGCCCTGCCCGCCCAGACACAGCCCCGTGGAGCACTGCGCGCAAGTGCGCTCGATGTTCACGCAGATGAACGTCCCGCCCGCATCCGAGCATGCGTAGCCCGCAGGACAGTCGCTCGCGCTCCCACACGGTCGAGTGCACTCACCCGCACCCGTCGCGGGGTTGCCCGCGCAGAGGCCGAGCACGCAGCCCGACGCGCCGCTGCAGATCCCGCCCGTGTCGTCGCGACGGCACACGCCCGAGGCGCACACGTGCTCCGCCGCGCACTCGCTGTGCCCCGAGCAAGTAACGGTGCACATACGCGCGCCGCCGACATCATCCACGCAGCGCCCGCTCATGCAGTTGCTGTCGCTGACGCAGCGATCGAGGTAGCGACCCAGCATGGCAGCGGGGGAGTCCACGCCGGTATCGATGGGCGCGGTGCCTGAGTCGACCCCGGTGTCGATGGGAGTCGTGCCCGCATCGATCCCGCCGTCTACCGGCAACACGCCGACATCCACGCCTGCGTCGGCGTTCGGATCCGAGCAGCGCCGCGTGGCATCGCAGAACTGTCCCGAGGTGCAGTCGAGGTTCGTGCGGCAGTCGCGCCTACAGCGCCCCGCCGAGCAGTACGCCGCAGGACCGCACTCTCTATCCGTGTCGCACGTGGCGTTCGCACACCCCGCGACGATCCACACCCCGATCGAGAGCACCGCTAGGATCGCAACGCGCACATCAACCGGTCGGTAAGCCATCACGACCTCGGAGGATAGATCATGCGGAGCTCACCGAGAGGAGGTTCGTTCGGGATCCTCGAACCAGGCGATCTGCGCGCCGCTCGGCGCCGTCCAGATGCCCGCATCGTCTTGCTCGAGGAAGGGGTACCGCTTGCTGGGGACGCCCGCGTCGTTGAGCGCGCGCAAGGTCGCGGGCACATCCTCCACGGTCCAGCCCAGCGCCGTGAAGGGCTGCGGGGGGGACTTCTCGACCTTCTGCAGGCGCAGCGTGGTGCCATTCGCGTCGAGCACGAGCGCGAACGGGGTGTCCTCGAGGGCATCGGCCGGCGGGCTGGGTCGACAGGCGTGACGAGGCCATGCGCATCAGCAGCGACCTAGGGGTGCTCGAGCGGGTGCGCGCGATGGATGGCGTCTCGCTGGCGGCGCCGCGGGCCCACGTCGGAGGTCTGTTGGGCCTGGGCACCCGGAGCGCGCACGTCCATCTCACGGGCGTGGACGCCGAGGTCGAGCCGCGGGCGACACGCTACGTCAGCGAGCTGAGCGAAGGCCGCTACCTCGATCCCGGCGAGCGCGGCGAAGTGGTGCTGGGCGGCGCCATCGTCGATCGGCTGCGCGCCCGGCTCGGCGATGATCTCTTGGTCTCCGTGGTGGACGCCGAGGGCGAGATGCAGAGCGCGATGCTGCGCATCGTGGGCATCGTGCGCACCGGGAGCCGCGCGATGGACCTGAGCATCGCCCACGTGACGTTGGCCGACCTCGAGACGCTCTCAGGAAGGCCTGGTCTCTCCGAGATCAGCGTCATGCTCGAGGACCCAGACGACCTGCCGGCGGTTCGAGCCGCGATCGGAGCCGTCGTGTCGGCCGATGACGATGTGCTGTCCTGGATGGACATCGCCGATGGCCTGCGGATGAAGATCGAGGCAGGTGGTGCGGCGACCCGCATGGCGGTGGGCCTGATCCTGCTCGCGGTGTTGCTGGGTGTGGCGAGCGCACAGCTGACTGCGGTGCTCGAGCGCCGCAAGGAATTCGCCATGCTGGCCGCGCTGGGGATGCAGGGGCGCTCGCTGGTGCGCGTGGTTCTCGCCGAGGGTGTTGTCCTGGGCCTGATCGGGGGCCTGCTCGCGATGGCCTGGACTGCGCCGATCCTCCACTCGTGGGCCACGAATGGGATCGATCTCTTCGCGCTGATGGCGAACCGAAGCGAAGACGCGGTGGCGTTCAGCGGCGTGCTCGTCCCGCAGCTCTATTACCCATCGAACGGGCTCTGGGTGACACAAGGCGCAGCTGCTCATGCACTGCGTCGCGTTCGAGAAGCGCTGCATCAAGGACGAGGCCTTGAAGCTCTTCGCGCCAGAGACGCCCGATGACCGCGGCGTGCTGTTCAGCGCGATCGACGTGTTCTCGGCGTTCGGGCCCAACGAGGTCGACAGAGAGTGGCGACGCGGCGTGGACGCGGTGCACCTGGAGCTGCGCATCCCCGGGCTCGACGCGCTGAGTGGTGATGTGATCGCGGTGTTCGGCAACATCGAGTCCGGCGAGCTCGAGAGCTACTCGGTGTTGGGTCGATTGCGCGCGGTGGTGGGCGACGCCGATGGAGAGCTCATCGTCGGTCGACGAGGCGAAGACACGATGGTGGGAGGCGCGCTGTCCGCGACGGTGGGCGACGCGGAGGTGCATGGCGAGTTGGCGCTCTTCGGGACCGACGGCGCCGGCATCGATGGCGGGCTCTTCGGGACCCGGGGTGTCGTCGCCAAGGGCTTGCTCGGAGGCGCAGACGACCTGAGTGTCGCGCTCGCGTACTCTCAGAGCCTCAGAGAATCAGGCGCACCCCGCCGAGGTCGGCTATCCGGTGGGGGAAGCGGTCGCCGGGCGTCCCGATGAACATGTAGTTCTTGGGCACGTTGAGCCGGCGAGAGAGCAGCTCGATCGTCTGCGGCGTGAACGCGCCCTCGACGGCGAGGAAGTCGATCCGGAGGTGCGGATAGAGCCTGTCGATCATCTGGAGATGCTGCGCGAGCTGCGCGGGGATCACGGCGTCCGCCGCATGCACGTGCACCACCTTGAGACGGTTGGTCTGCTCGTTCTGCATCACGTAGAGCGCGGCGCGGTTCAGCTGCGCTGGGTCGTCGCCTCGGGTGAAGTAGACGACCACACGGCTGTTGATCTCCTCCACCTTGCCGCGGATGAGGTTGTCGGCCCACGCATTCAGGGCGAGCACCCGGGACACGACACCACGGAACACGAAGAGCACGATCTTGAGTAGCTGGATGCGCAACAGCATCAGGCCGACCGCTCCAGCGAAAATGCCGAAGTAGATCGCGAACACCGTCACATACGCGGGATTCATCAGCACGTTGCCCACCAGGCCGAGGACCACGGCGACCAACGCCACCACCACCGAGGTCCAACCCGCGCGCTCGCTGCGGGGGAGTTTGTCGCGCGAGACCTTGAGCAACATGTTGCCGATGGCGAACAGCGCCATGACCGACAGGAACGAGATGGTGTAGACGCCCGCGAGGATCTCCACGATTCCGCCGGTCGAGACGAGGATCGACGCGCACACGCCGAGGAAGCCGAGGATGATCCAGTGGTTGGTCTTACGCGCCTTGTTTTCGGCGAGGAGGAACTGGGGCAGGCAGCGGTCGAGGGTCATGCGGCGCACCAGCCCGGTCACGCCGACGAACGACGTGAGCACCGCGCCCGAGAGGACCAGCACGGCGTCGATACTCACCAGCGTGCGGAGCCAGTTGCCGGCGCTGAGGCCGCCCATCTGGGCGAGCATGTCGGGCGGGATCTCTTGAATCTCGGCCAGCGGCAGCATGCCGAGCGACAGGAAGCTGATCAGCGGATTGAAGATGGTGACGGCGAGCCACATGTTCCTCAGCGTCTTGGGGAAGACACCGGGCTTCTGCTCTTCGATGAAGTTGGCGGAGCTCTCGAAGCCGCTGATACCGAGCATCGCAGCTGCGAAGCCGAAGAACAGGGCGCGCAAGAGGCCTCCGCCGTTCGGGGGCGGCAGATGCCAGTTGTCGAACAGGAGCGACGGATCGCTCCCGATGGCGACGCCGCACGACACAACCAGGATCGCGAGCGTGATCATGTGGATCACGAAGATGCCGATCGCGACGACCGCCGACTCGGTGACGCCCACGACGTTCAGGAACGCGAAGAACGACAAGAGCGCGAGGGTCGCCCCGAAGATCGGGAGACCCTCCCAGAGGTTGTGGGCGTAGTGCATCGCCTCGCTGGCGCTGATCACCGCGGTGGCCACGTACGAGAGGATGGTGAGGACCGCCGCGCCCGCCGCGAGCTTCTTGTTGGTGGTGTTGAGCAGCACCGTGTAGGTGCCGCCATTCAGCGGCAGGGCGCTCCCGACCTCGGCGTAGATCCGTCGAAAGAGGTAGAGGACTGCGCACACGATCGCGAGCGCGATCGGCGCGTAGGCGCCCGCCTGCGCCGCACACAGCGCGGACACGTAGAGACAGCTCGAGGTGATGTCGTTGCCGCAGATCGCGGTCGATGCCCAGGTGCCGAGGCTGCCCTTGTGGGCGTGATCGAGGCGATGGACCTCGACGTCCTCGGCCGGCAGGTCGGTCATCCGCTCGGCGGTGCCCCACCCCGCGAAGTCCCAGGTGTCTTGGGCCGGCTCGGAGGGGGCCGGTGCGTCGTTGGTCATCGCAACTCCTGAACGGGCGGCTCGGTGAGCCACTCGACCGCCTGGATGTTGTCGGACCAGGCGGGCGTGTTGTTGGGGTCGCTCGCGTAGGCGACGACCGCAGCGATCGGGCGGTCGATGATGGGTTCGTTGACGACGTCGGCGGGCATGGCGCGGCACTGTACGCGAGACCGGTCTCGCATCGCGTGCGACCTGTCCGAGGCGTCGTGGTAACGTCGCGGGCCCATGCGATCTCGCGTCACGCCGCTCGTCCCGTCGACATTTTTCTGTCCTTCCTTCGCGCTGAGCGTGAGGCCTGCCGCCCGCCGAGCCGCCCTCGTCGCGCTGCTCAGCGCCCTCTTGGGATGCTCGTCCGGACCCCAGGGCGCCCTGGTGGTGGAGCTCGCTCCGAGCATCGATGATGGCTGTGGGCCCGCCCCGCTTCCGAGCCAGTGGGAGTGCCTTCGTATTCAGATCTGTGAGTCGCCGCCGCTGGGCGGGAGCCCGACGCCCACCGACGGCGGGACGGCCGACGGTGGGACCCGCGACGCGGGCGTCGTGGGGGACGAGCGATGCGTGCAGATCACCTTGCCCGGCGGCGACTACGACGACGCTGCGCGCGAGCTAGTCGTCGCGCGAACGAGCCTGGTGAACTTCGATGCCCGGGTCGACCCCGACCGGCTCTACGACATCGAGGTGACCGCGTACACCGCGGGTGGGGGCGCGGTGGCCGTCGGACGGGCCCCCTACGTGCGCCCTTCGGAGGGCGAGGTGCGAGTGCGCCTTCAGCGATACGGGTTCTCCAGCTGTCCCGGTCCGGGTGACGGCACCGTGGTGGCGCACCGCGCGTTCGGTGCCGCCGTCCCTCTCCCCAACGGCGACATCCTCTACCTCGGTGGTGCCACGGGAACGAACGTCCCGGCGGTGGAGCTGATCGCGGCGGCGCGTTTCCAGAGCGCCATTCAGCTGTACGACGTCAGCACGTCTCGGTTTCGCGCGGTCACGGTGCCGGATCCGGCCGGATTTCTGCGGGTGATGTTCGAGGCCCGACACATGGCGACGCTCGCCGACGGGCGAGAGCGCATCCGTATCTTCGGCGGCTTCGCAGCGGACAGCGAGACGACGGTCTCCCTGCGCCTCGACGACAAGTTGGGCTTCACGCCCTATGGCACGCCGATCTTGCCAGGTGGTGGGACGAGCCCGCGAGAGACGCTCGATCTCCTCTTCGATCCCGCGACCCTCGAGGCGACGCTGGAGCTGGTGACGGGGACTACGATCACGTCCGCCGGTGGTGCGGCGGTGTCGGAGGTCGTCGATGGCCGAGTGGTATCGGTGGGCGGGATCCCGGTGACGGAGCCCGCGTTGCTGCCCGAGCCGGCCTTCTTCAACGCGTTCCAGGTGTGGGACGCTGAAGGGCTCGACGGAAACAACGCGCTCGACGCGGTGAGCCCGGGAGGCCGAGTCGGCGCGACCGTGACCTACCTGAGCGGCACGAGCTTCTTGTCCTGGGGAGGCGGGATCGTGCCCACCCCCGCCACGCCAACCGGTACGGAGCACCTCGATGCGGCGGGCCTGCTCATCAACGTCACCAGCACCGGCGCCACGGCGAGCCTGGTGGCGGCGCCCGCCGGGATTCCCGCGGTCGCCTACCACACGGCCACCCGCCTCGGTGCCGATCGCGTCTTGATCACCGGCGGCGCGACCATCAGCTCGACCCTCTCCACGACGACGCCAACCATCGCGCTCACCCCCGCCCCCGCGGGCTTCACCATCCTCACCCGGTCGGGCGCGTCGGTGACCGCCACGGCCGTGGGCGGCAGCGCTCGCGAGCCCACGATCCTCCACACCGCGACGGTGCTCAGCGAAGTCGGCGGCGTGCCCAACGCGATCCTGATCGTGGGCGGCGCGGAGACCGTGGAGCTGCCCGGCCCGGTTCAGACCACGTTCTGGTCGACCGACCGCGTGGGCGTCGTGCGCGGTAGCGGCGCGAGCTGGACCTACACGGAGGTCGCACAGCTGATCTTCCCTCGCTTCGGGCACACCACGACGGTGATCCCCGGCGTGGGCGTCCTGGTGTCCGGTGGCTATGACCGGCCATCGACGGGAGACCTGCAGCCCGTTGGCCAGGCTGAGTTGCTGCTCATCGATGACCTCCTCGGCGTCGAGCCGCCGCCGCCCGTGGTCTGCAGCGGGGACGCGAGCCTTCCCGATGCGCCCCGGCGTGTCGATGCGCCCATCGACGCTGGGACCACCGACGAGATGGACGCGCCCTAGAGCCCGGCTCATAAGGCGCCGCTCGCCACGATCCCCCCGCCGTTGGCGTCGGCCCACGGGACGAGGACGAGGTTCGCGACGGGCTCGAGCAGCACCACGTCCTCACCGACCGTCCCCAGCACGGCGAGGATGAGGCCGACGACCTCGACTGCCTCCACGATCGCGAGCAGTGGGATCGCCCAGTGCTCGTCGCCGAGCTGGAACATCTGGGCAACGGGGCCCACGAGCGGCACGAACGACCAAGCAAAGTAGTCGTCACCGCGAGCGCCGGACGCAGGGTCGTTGGCGAGCGACAGGGCACCGGGAGCGCTCGCGCCGATGTTGAGCAGCCAAACGCCGCCGAGCGTCGCGCCACCGACGATGATCAGGTCAGTCTGCGCTCGATGTTCTTCGGTGCGGCGATACGCGCGGCGAACGCCGTCGCGGCCTGCGTGGCACTCGAGGCCGTCGGGGCATGTCGTGAGCTCCACCAACGTCGAGGGCTCATCGTCGGCGAGCGCCGCGCTGGAGGCGATCGTCATCATCACGAAGAGAAGAGCGCTGCGCACCATCCCGCGATGCTACTTCCAGGAAGGGAGCGGCGCCGCCGCTGACGTCAGCGGGTGAAGAACATCGCGTTGGAGACCGCGAAGGGAACACGGCCCGGGTGAACATCGGCCATGTCCTCATCGCCCGAGGCATGAAAGACAGCCCAGGAACCCATGGCGCCCGCCGCGACCGGCACCAATACGTCCTCGTCGAGGAGCAGGGTCGGATCGACCGAGTCGCGGCTCAGCGCGATGGTCTCTTCCGTTGCGCCATCGACGATCACCTCGAGGTCGTTCACGTCGATCCACTCCGCTGCTCGCACCGTGACGTGGACCATCGCGCTCGCGCCCGCGCCGCTCACCGTGTCGCCAGGACCCGCGCCGCCGGCGGCCTGCACCGTCATGTAGATGCCCCCCGAGATCACCGAGTGCCCCGCGCGCGTCGCGTCGCGCACCAGCGTGGGAGAGAGGCCCGCGGGATTGTCCGTGCCCAAATCCAAGCAGGTGCGCGGGTAGCCAATGGGCTGTCCGTAGAGGGAGTGACTGTCCGAGGAGCCCACCACGACCATGGGCCGCCGCTGGTTCAGGAACGCGAACCAGTCGCGCACCGTGGACTCACGGTTCTGATCGAAGCTCGAGTCGTTGAAGGCCTCGAGGATGTCGAAGGTCTCGTCCCAATCGGTCTCATTGGCGACCTCGCCGGTCGTCGCGTCGAAGCCCACGACCTCGAAGTATCCCTGGGCGAAGCTGGTGGATCGCGGGTGGTTCACGATGAACGCGGGCGCTTCGGGGCGCGCGCGGACCTCGGCGAAGACCTCGGGCGGTCGACGGCCAACCCAGGGCGTCGCGCTGCCGTTCGGAGCGCTGGGATCGAGGGTGGCGGGGAACACCCCGAAGTGCCCCCACTCGAAGGTCGTGAGCTCTTCTCCCGCCAGACCACGAACGAACGCGCTCACCCCGAGCTCGTCGATCACCGGCTGAAAATCCGCGATGAACTCGTGATCGCTGCGGACCGCGATCTCCAGCCCATCCGCTACCAGCGCGCTGATCTTGAGGTCGCCGCTGTCGGGGGAGTCGGGCGAGCGGGTGGTGTGGATGTGGTAGTCGGCGCAGAGCACGCCGGTCGTGTCCACGGAGCGGACCAGGGCCGCGGAGACGTCGGCCGTCGCGCCCGCCGTGACGACCGCGGACGCGTCGACGAGCTCGTACTCGTAGCCGCGGGAGACCACCACGCGGTAGGTGCCCGCAGGGACACGCACGGTGGTGTCGCCGTCGGTGGGGAACTCGACGTGGAGTCGGCCGTCCGTGACGTCGCGCTCGGCGTAGATGCTCGGCGGACGGGGCGGCGCCCCGCTGCTCGGGAAGACCTGAACGCGCGCTGGCACCGCCGCGCCGTCCTCGGTCGCGACCACGTGGATCTCACCGAACGCAGGCATGCTCACGTCCGTCGTCGGGTCGACGCCCGCAGGGACATCCGCGGGGGTGAGCGGGAAGCCGCGCCGATAGGCCTGTATGCGGGCCGCACCCGCGGCGGGGATCTCGATGCGGTAGGTGCCATCGTCCTCGACGCGCCGACGGGCGTAGTAGGTGCCGTCGATCTCGACGTGGATACGCACGTCGTCTGCGGGGGTGGTGCCGTCGGACTCGGTCACGGTGCCGGTCAACACCCGCATCGAGGTCTCCTCGATGCGCGCGATCGCGGCGAGGGTCCCCGAGAGGCCGTCGCCGATCACGATCCGGCCGATCGGGATGGTGGTGGTGTCGCAGGGCATCAGGCGACCGCTGCCGAGGGAGGCCACGCCCACGCCGCTGGTCGTGAGGATCGCGTTCACGTCGCGATCGGGCTGGGCATACCAGGCCCAGCCGGCGCCTCGGTACTCGTCGTCGAACGCCACGTACGGGAGGGTGCCGGTCGCATCCGCGAAGCCGGTGCCCGGGAGGTACATGGGCATCCGGTAGCTCTGGAAGAACCCGATCAGCATGCGGGTGGCGACGCGCATGCGGGGCTCGGGGTTGCTCACGATGAGCGAGACCTCGATGGCCTCGGCGCCCGGCGCCAGCGAGTAGTCCACCGCGGCCCGCTCGCCCATGAAGTTGCCGCCGCTCACCGCATCGAGCAGCGAGCCCGCGAAGTCGATCGCGCCGAGCGGTCCAGTCGCACGAATGACGGCGGGCTCGCCATCGCTTCCGTCGTTCATCACCGTGACGTTCTCGGTCTCGACCAGGTACGTCGAGATGCCGAAGAGCACCTCGTTGAAGTCGGCGGGCTGAACCATCGCGCCGCCGTCGACCAGCGAGACACCGACGGGTCGCCCCCCGTAACGGTCATAGAGATCACTCGCCCCATCGTCCTCGATGATCAGCGCGACCCGGTCATTCGCGAGCACGAAGTCGCCCGCGGCCCAGGTCTCGAGCCCGGTCGAAGAGACCGGAAGCATCGCCTCGCTCAGCCTCCCGGCGCGGGCCTCGGTCGCGCTCGATCCCAGCGGCGCGGCGTGCCCTGCGCCGCCCGTCTCTATGGCGGGCGGCGGCGCCTCGCACTCGGTCGGTCCAGCGTCGGTTCCCGCATCTTCCTCCATCTCGGGCGGGTCGCAGGCCAGCAAGAGTACGAGGGGAAGCAGGGCAAGGTGGGGCTTGGACATGCGAACGACACTACCGCGTCATGCGATCGTTTCCCAGGTGTCATGAGCCCCCAGGTGCTGTGTGTTTCGCACGGGCGGCAGCTGGCCTGTGTTGACCCGGTCCCGTGGCCCGCGTAGCCCGAATGCTCGATGATTCGCATCGACGACACCGAACACCCCATCGTGACCGTCACGTTCGACGGCGACACGACGGACGAGGCGTTTGGGAAGTACCTCGCCGACATGACATCGCTCGTGCTCGATCGACGTCTGCAGACCCTCACCATCCTCGATGCGCGCAAGGCGACCGCGGTCTCGGCCGCTCAGCGCAGGGCCCAGGCCGTGTGGCTCCGCGACAACGCGCGGCTGCTCGCGCGCTACTCGCTCGGCACGGTCTTCGTGATCGAGTCGTCGATCATCCGCGGCGTGCTGACCGCAATTCTCTGGCTCCAGCCGATGCCGGGCCCTCATATCGTCGTGCCGTCGCTCGCGCTGGGGCGGGTGTGGGCCAAAGAGCGCATCGCTGAAGCCCTCGCTCCTGCCGCCTGAGCCGCTACTCGCAGCGCTCGAAGCTCGCCTCGCGCGACAGGACGGGCTCGAACGCGGCGACGCTGGCGCCCCCCGAGCTCGCCGCCCCGCGCGCTTGCTCTGCCGCTTCGCCGCCCAAGCGAAACGCGACGCCGAGCGCGTCGATCGCCAGCTCCACGTCGGGCGCCCACGCACCTTCGCGCGCGCCGCGGCGGATGATCTGGGAAAGCGCCGCGCCCGCATCACGCACGCAGAGGCGCTGGACGAAGGACAGGGCCGCGCGGGTCACCTCGGGCCACTCGTCTCGATCGGTGAAGCGCTCCTCGATGCTCGGCCACGCGCTCCGTGCGTCGAGCGAAGTGAGGAGCTCGATCGCGCTGACCCGCACCAGCGCCACGTCGTCGCTCAGGGCGCTGAGCGCGTGCGCCTCGTCGTGAATCCCCTCCAACGCGCTGAGGCGAACCTGCGGCCAGGGATCGCGCAGCGCCGTCTCCAGCGCCGTGCGCTGCTCCAGCACGGCAGCGAGCTCGACGGCCCGGATGCGAACCCGGGGATAGGGATCGGCCAGCGCATGGGTGAGCAGGTCCGCATCCAGGCTCGCGCCCAGCGCAGCGAGGGCCGCGTCGCGCAGCATCCACTCGTCCGCGCTCGAGGCCTGATCCGCCAGGAACGCGATCAGCGCGTCGCTTCGAACCTCCGCGCCGAGGTGCGCCGCGGCGACGACGAACCGGTATCGATCGATGAAATCCGTCGCGCCGGGTCCCGCACGGACGATGAGCCGCGCCGCCAGGTCGTGGCGCGCATCGCGGGTGTTCGCGCCCAGCCGATCGTCGACGAGCGCCACCGACATAGCGGCGGCCGCGCGGGAACCCGCCCCCTCGACGAACGCGCTCGCCCCTTCGGCCGCGCCCAGCAGCGCGCGCGCGGCAGCGAGCCGAAGCGCCTCCCGATCCGCGCCCGTCTCCAGGCTCTGAAAGAGCGGGGTTGGCGGGGTGATGATCGCGCCGCTCGTCGAGGCGAAGGCGAGCGCCGCCTCGTCCGCGCCCGGGCCCGCCCCCATCGCCAAGATCGCGAGCTCATCGAACGCGTCGTGCTGGGTCAGCAGCTGCAGCGCGATCTCGCGGACCTCCCCACTCTCATCACCGCCGCCGCGCGCCAGAAGGCCGAGCCCGGCCTCGCCACGCGAAGCTCCACCCACCCGCAGCGCCCAGATGCGCCCGCTCCGTCCCAGCCGATCCCACGCGGCATCGAGCGCGACGCACGCGGGCTCTCCGAGGCGCGCGAGCCAGCCCGCCAGATCGGGGGCGTCGTCACTCTCGGCCACCAGCTGCTCGACCATCGCGCTCACGCCGGCCTCGCCGTCGAAGGTCGTGTATCCGGAGATCTCCCCGAAGCCGGTCACCGCGCGCCGCTCGGCTCCGTGGTCGATCAGGAGGGTCAGGCACGACGCGGTGGTCGGGGGATCGAAGCGCACCGTGACGTCCTCGGCGCCAGCGGGCAGGCGTACCATCCGTGCAACGCCGCCGGTCAAGATTGCAATGCGCGTCGGCATCGCCACCCCCGGCCCCGACCGAAAGCGGAGCGCATGCAGCGGCTGACGCGAGTCCCAGCGCCCCACCAAGAGCTCGCCGGATCCATCCCCGGGACGCCCCTCGCCCCACACCGTCGCCGGGTCCCCGTCCGTGAGGGCGCGCGGTCCGCTGGCCATCCAAGGATCCGTCGTTCCCGCTGCGCTGCTCGCCCCGGTGAAGCGGAGCGCCCGCAGGAGAGGCTCGGTCCCCGCTTCGGTGGGCACGGCGTCCAACTCAGGGCCCTCGATGGTCACGGGCCGCGCGATCTCGACGCTCCGCAGCGCCCCCGTGCTCGCGAGGGCCCGGGGCGACAGGAGCGCGGGCCCTTCCCCGCAGGCCCCAAGCCCTTCGCGGACCACCCCGACGATCAGATCAGGCACGCCGTCCCCGGTCCGGTCTTCGATCTGGAGCGCGTCCGCCCATCGCTCGCCGGGGTCACCGTGAAGCTCCAATCGGCCAGACCACACCATCCGCACAGTGCTCCCCACGAGCGCGAAGACGGCCGCTGGGCCTCCTCCACCCGAGCCTCGGACCACCACCACCCGACCACCCGAGGTGACCGACGACTCGACGCTCGCCCCGCTCGCTGCACCGCGCACCGTCGCCTCGGCGTGGCTTCGTCCTACCTCGACGCGGATGTGGGTCTCTCCGTCGTCGACGCTGACCTCCACTGCAGCGGCGGCAGATCGGGCCCCGATCGTGGCGCTGGCGTGCATCGGCAGTGGCTCCTGGGCTTGCGTCTGAATGCTGGGGCACCACGACAGCCCGATCACGGTCAGGAGGCAGAAAGCGGTTCGCAGGGACATCAGGAGCTCACGACTTTGCGGGATAGGTCCACGATCTCGACACGGGAGGCGCCTCGAGTAGCCACGGAAGGCCCGGTGGCCAGCCCGAGGTTAGCGCACGAAAAAAGAAACCCACGCGACGATTGCGACGAACGCCTCAACCTGTGGTAGATCCGCGCCCCGTTTCGGGATGGCCGCCCCCTTACTTCCGCTGCGGCATCGAAGAGGGCTGAAGGTCAGGCGACGCTCGGACGACAGAGGTCCAGCCCGCAGCGGCAACAGCTACCGAGGATGGACGTGAGCAAAGGGACCAAGGTTCGAAGCGGAATGACCAAGCCCCACAACGGGGTTGGCAAGGACGCCGAGAGCGCCAAGACGGCCCAGCAAGTGCATAGCGGCGGCCAGCCCAAGGGCGCTCGCAAGGCGAGCGACACCCGCGGTACGACAGAGGAAAAGATGATGCCCTCCACAGCGCTAAAGACTGGCTCGAAGACCCCGGCTGCCCCCAAAGCGGGCAAGGCCGCCAAGACCAAGGGGGCCAAGGAAGCGCTCAAGGAAACCCTCAAGGAAACCCTCAAGGAAACCGAGGAGCAGGTCGAAGAGACCGAGCTCGCGACCAAAGGCGCGGCCAAGGGCAAGACGGCCAAGATGGTCAAGGGCGCCAAGGGAAAGAAGGGCGACGGCAAGGACGCCAAGGGAGGCGAAGCCAAGAAGGAGGACGAAGAAGAGTCTTCTGAATCCGAAGACGCCGACTTCAACGAGCCCAACCCCGAGCAGCTCGCCGAGGCCCAGGCCGAAGCCGAGAAGGCGCTCAAGGAGATGGAGCGTCAGGGCGGAGGTGACTCCACCCTGAGCCGCTACTTCCGCGAGATGGCGAGCCACCGGGTGCTCACGCCCCAGGAAGAGATCGAGGCGGCCAAAGAGGTCGAGCGACTCGAGATTGGTTACTGGCAGGCGCTGCTCTCGTTCCCCGCCGCGGCGGAGACCGTGCTTCAGGTCATCGAGAAGCACGTCGTCGAGACCCCCGTCCCGGGCGAGGTCGCCACGCTGCGCAAGTACCTCAAAGCCATGACGCCCGCGATCCGTACTGCGGGCAAGCTGGTGAAGAAGGAGCAGGACAAGTGGGACGACGCCGTCCTCGGCCTCTCCACCAAGATGCGCGCGTTGGACTCCGACCGGATCTTCGTGACCGACGGCGACCGCGCGGTGCATCGCGCCGCGGGTGAGTACGCCGCCGAGCGTGATCTCATCGGCGACGGTGTCCAGATCACCCCCGCGTTCCGCAAGTACCTCCAGAGCGTTGAGGACGCCCAGGTCGCGCAGCAGCACAGCAAGAACCGCTTCGTGGCCGCGAACCTGCGCCTCGTCGTCAGCATCGCACGCCGCTACAACCGCGGTCGCCTGCCCCTCATCGACCTGATCCAGGAGGGCAACATCGGCCTGATGAAGGCCGTCGAGCGCTTCGATCACAACCGGGGCTACCGCTTCTCGACCTACGCGTCGTGGTGGATCCGGCACGCGATCAGCCGAGCGCTGGCCGATAAGGGACGCGCCGTTCGGATCCCGGTGCACATGCTCGACACCTACAACCGCGTCGCGCGCGCCACCCAGGCGATCGCCACCCGGACGGGACAAGAGCCCAGCCCCGAGGAGCTCGAGAAGGAGACCGGCATCGCGGCCGAGAAGCTCGAGAAGATCAAGGGCTACTGGGCCGAGACCCCCTTCTCGCTCGACCGCCCCGTCAACGACGAGGACGGCCGAAAGTTCATCGACTTCCTCGAGCAGGAGGGCGTCCCCACGCCCTACGAGCAGCTCGTCTCCAAGACCTGGAGCGACGAGGTGCGCCGCCTGCTCGACACCCTCTCGCCGATGGAGGCCCGCATCCTTCGCTGGCGCTTCGGTCTGGACGACGAGGACGAGCTGACCCTCAAGGAAATAGGCGACAAGTACAACCTGTCGCGCGAGCGGATTCGTCAGCTCCAGGAGCAGGCCCTCGCGAAGATCCGTCGTCAGATCAAGGAGTGAGCTGAGCTCATTCGAACGCCGCTGTTCGACGCCGCTGTGACCCGCTCACGGCGGCGTCTTTCGTTGGCCCTCGTGTGCAAGCAGAGCCACGGCATCCCCAGAGGCGCGTGCTAGCTTCGGCGCCCTCATGGCCGAACAAGAACGCATCTCTCTGGACGAGGTGAAGAAGGTCGCGAAGCTCGCGCGCCTGCACCTCGATGACGACGAGCTCAGCCGCATGCGCGGGCAGCTCGACGCGATCCTCGACTCGATGGGCGCGCTCAGCAAGCTCGACGTCGAGGGCGTGCCGCCGACGTTCTTGGTGCTCGAGACTGGCACGCCATTGCGCGCCGACGTCCCGCGGCCGAGCTTGCCTCGGCACGAGGTGCTGCGCGCGGCAGCAGCTTCGGAAGAGGGCGCGTTCTCGGTGCCCAAAGTCATGGAGGGCGAGTGAACCTCCACGACAAGAGCGCGCTCGAGCTGTGGGCGCTCGTCGCCTCCGGGGGCGCATCGGCGGTCGAGGTCACGCAGGCCGCGCTCGCGCGCATCACCCAGCTCGAGCCGTCGCTGCACGCGCTCCTGCACGTGGCGACCGAGAGCGCCCTGGCCCAAGCCGCGAGCATCGATCGGGCGCGCGCGGCGGGCGAGGCGCTCGGTCCGCTCGCGGGCGTGCCGGTCGTGCTGAAAGACAACCTCTGCGTGCGCGGCACACCGACGACCTGCGCGAGCAAGATGCTCGAGGGTTGGATTGCGCCGTACGACGCGACGGCCATCGCGCGACTTCGTGCGGCGGGCGCTATCCTGATCGCCAAAGCGAACATGGACGAGTTCGCGATGGGCAGCAGCAACGAGAACTCGGCGTACGGCCCGGTGAAGAACCCTTGGGATCTGAACCGCGTACCCGGCGGCAGCTCGGGCGGCTCGGCCGCGTCGGTGGCCGCGGGCTACGCGCCTCTGTCGCTAGGGAGTGACACCGGAGGCTCGGTGCGGCAGCCCGGATCGTTCTGCGGTGTCGTCGCGTTCAAGCCCACGTATGGGCGCATCTCGCGCCATGGGCTGATCGCGTTCGCGAGCTCGCTCGATCAGATAGGGCCCTTCGCGCGCACCACCCGCGACGCGGCGCGCATCACCCAGGTGATGGCGGGCAAGGACGAGCGCGACGCGACGAGCGCGGATCTGGCGGTGCCGGATCTCGAAGCGGCGCTGACCGGTGAGCTGAAAGGGGTGCGCGTCGGCGTGCTTCGCAAAGACCTCGCGCAGGGCTGCGAGCCGGGCGTGGTCGCGAGCGTCGAGGCCTCGCTGAAGACGTTGAGCGAGCTGGGCGCGACCTTGCTCGACATCGAGCTCCCCACCGCCGAGCACGCGATCAGCGCGTACTACATCCTCGCGCCGGCGGAGTGCAGCTCGAACCTGGCGCGCTTCGATGGGATGCGCTTTGGTCCGCGCGGTCACGGCGACACCCTCGACGCGACCTACGCGGACACCCGATCTCGCTTCGGCCCCGAGGTGAAGCGACGGATCATGCTCGGCACCTACGTGTTGTCTGCCGGCTACTACGACGCGTTCTACTCCCGGGCGCAGAAGGCGCGCACCCTTTTGCGGCGCGACTTCGATGCGGCGTTCACGAAGTGCGACGTCGTGGTCGGTCCGACCTCACCTACCGTCGCGTTCGAGCTGGGCGCCAAGTCCAAGAACCCGCTCGAGATGTACCTCGCCGACGTCTTCACCCTGCCCGCGAGTCTCGCGGGGCTTCCGTCGGTGAGCGTCCCTTCGCTCCCATCGAATGGACTACCCGTGGGGCTTCAGATCACGGGACGGGCCTTCGACGAGGCCACCACCCTCCGCGTCGCCGACGCGCTCGAGCGCGCGACGAACGTCCACGCGGCCCGTCCGGAGCTGAGCTGATGACGACCTACGAAGCAGTGATCGGGCTCGAGGTGCACGCGCAGCTGCTCTCGCGGACCAAGATGTTCTGCAGCTGCGCGACGACGTTCGGCGCCGCGCCCAACACCCAGGTATGCGAGGTGTGCTTGGGATTGCCGGGCGCCCTGCCCGTGCCCAACGCCAAGGCCATCGAGCTCGCGGTCCGGACAGGCATCGCACTCGGCTGCGAGGTGCGCGGCAAGAGCGTGTTCGCGCGGAAGAACTACTTTTACCCCGATCTGAGCAAGGGCTATCAGATCTCGCAGTTCGATCAGCCGCTCAACGAGCACGGCACGCTGGTGATCGAGACCGCCGCCGGTAAGAAAACCTGCAGCATCGTCCGCGCGCACGTCGAAGAGGACGCCGCCAAGAACCTGCACGGCATCGGCGCAGCGACCGGGACGCTGGTCGACTTCAACCGCGCAAGCACGCCTCTGATCGAGATCGTCGGCGGTCCGGATCTGCGCTCGTCCGACGAGGCCGAGGCCTTTCTCAAGGCGCTGCGCGAGATCCTGATCTTCGCCGGCGTGAATGACGGCAACCTCGAGGAGGGCAGCTTCCGCTGCGACGCCAACGTCTCCATCCGGCCCGTCGGACAGGAGAAGTTCGGTACCCGCACCGAGCTGAAGAACATCAACTCCTTCCGCTTCGTGAAGAAGGCCATCGACTACGAGATCGCGCGGCAAGAGGCGCTGATCGAGGGCGGCGGCACCGTGAAGCAGGAGACCCGGACCTGGAGCGATGGCCAGGGCAAGACGTTGCCGCTCCGCACCAAGGAAGAGGCGCATGACTACCGCTACTTCGCGGATCCGGATCTGCCGCCGCTCTTGATCGACGACGGGTACATCGAGGCCGTGCGCGCCGCGATGCCCGAATCGGCGGAGACCAAGCGCGCCCGCTGGCAGGCCGAGCTCGGCCTCACCGCCTACGATGCGCACGTGCTCACCAGCCACCCGGAGCTCTCCCGCTACTACGAGGAGACGGTCGCCGCGCTGCTCGCCGCGACCCAGCTCGAGCGCGCGAGCGCGGGCAAGAAGGTGGCGAACTTCCTCTCGAGCGAGGTGCTCCGCTTCGCTTCGACCGATGGCCTGAGCGCGCGTTTCCCGCTGAGCCCCGAGCGGCTCGCCGAGCTGCTCGCATTGGTCGAGGACGGGACCATCAACGGCAAGATCGCCAAGGACGTGCTCACCGAGGTCGCGAGCAGCGGGAAGGCGCCCAAGAAGGTCGTCGAGCAGAAGGGCCTCGCGCAGGTCACCGACACGGGCGCCATCGACGCGGCCATCGCCGAGGTGATCGCGGCCAACCCCAAAGAGCTCGAGAAGTACAAGGCGGGCAAGACCAGCGTGGTGGGCTTCTTCGTCGGTCAGGTCATGCGCAAGATGGGCGGCAAGGCCAACCCTGGCACGCTGAACGAGCTCCTGAAGAAGGCGCTCGACGCCTGACGCGTCAGCCCGCGAGCATCTCGCTCGCCGCGGTTGCGAAGATGTCGGCGAGCTCGCCATAGAGCAGCTCACCTTCATCCGTCGTCGCGTCCGCAGGCCACCCGAAATACGCCTCGGGCCCGCCCGCCTCGGCGAACGTCTTCTTGCCGTCGCGGATCGCGCGAGACAGCGAGCTCGGGTTCGGCGCCAACGCTTCGGCGCGATCCGTTCGGACGTGGGCGCCCGCAGCGAGCACCAAGCTGGTCTCGTAGCGGCCCGCGTGACACGCGCCGCTCTTGAACTCCTCGCCCAACCGCAGCGCATGCGGCTTGCGGGTCACGTCGGGAAACCGAACCCGTGCCCCGCCTTCGATCGCGAGGGTCATGCCTTCGGTCAGCGCTCGGATGTTGTCGGGCTCCAGATGCGCGTTGCAGATCACCACGCCAGAAAAGCCGGTGCGGATCGCGCCGAGGAGAACGTCGCGAACGAGGGACCGCGCGGTGTCGAGGGGCAGCGAGATGGTCCCCGAGAACGCGGCGGCGTAGTCGGTCACCGCGTACGCGAGCGGCGGGAGGACCAGCGCGCGTATGCCACGTTGCTCGAGCAGCACCGCCGCGCGCCTGGCGCCCTCGCGCGAGATGATCACGTCGGTCGCGAGCGGAAGATGCGGGCCATGGGCCTCGGTCGCGCCCGTGGGCAGCAAGCCGATGACCGGACCTTCGGCGAAGAGCGCCCCGACTTCCTGAAACGTGCAGTCCGCGAGCTCATGAGGGCGCATCCGGCACCCTAGAACGGAGAACGCCTTGACCGCAAAGTGAACGACGTTCACTATCGCGAACATGGTTCACGAAACAAAGGGTCGGAATGTAGGTGCTCCGTCCACGCCGCATCCAAGAGCCCGTCGGCGGACCGAGACCACGAGCGAGCTCTTGGATCACGCCGAGCGGGTGGTGCTCGCCGAAGGGCTCGAAGCGCTCTCGATGCATCGCCTCGCGGCCGAGCACGGGGTGCGGGTCGCCGCGCTCTACCGCTATTGGGCCAGCAAAGACGCGCTCCTCTCGGCGTTGCTCGAGCGCGCCGTGGTGCGGACCCGCGAGGCGGTGGCCGGCATCGAGCCCTTCGAGGAGGCGCTGCTCGGTCGGTCTCGCAAGCCTTGGCCTCACGAGGAGCGCGCGTTGTTGCGGCTGGTTCGTCTAGCGGGCGTCTACTTCGAGCTCGCGCGCGCGCGTCCCGAGATTACCTCCCTCATCGCGCACTTCCTCGCGCCGTCGCGCCCCGTGCTCGAGCCCAGCGCGGGCGGCCCGCTCCTCGGTCACGCGATGGCCCTGCTCGGCGAAGTGAAGCATGCGTTCGATCGCGCGGCGGAGCTCGGAGCGCTGTCGCCGGGCGACGGTGCCCAGCGCGCCGCGCTCTACTGGACCAGCCTCGCGGGCCTCGTCGCCGCAGCGAAGCTGACCCGTTTCGGTATCGGTGGAGAGCGCAATCAGCTCGAGCGTGCGCTGGTGCAGACGATGCTCCAAGGCTTCGGCGCCTCGCCGGACTTGCTCTCTCGCTCACTCGATCGCGCGCTCTGAATCAACGCCCTTCACTCGCTCGGAGACCCCCATGATCCTCGCCCTCAGCATCGCGTTCGTGACTGGCCTGCTCGCTTGGACCCTCCTCGAGTACGGCCTGCATCGCTTCGCCTTCCACGAGAAGGTGTTCGGCCTCTGGCTGGCCAAAGATCATCTCAAGCACCACGCGAAGGTCGACTGGTTCGTACCGCTCCGCACCAAGCTCGCGATGGCCGCGGCGGTGCTCTCGGTCCTCTTCCTCGGCGCGTCGCTGCTCGGTGCCCTCCCCGCTGCGACGTTCATCGCGGGCATCGTCTCAGGGTGGGCTTTCTACGAGGTGCTGCACCGCCGCATCCACGTCGCGCGCCCCATCAATGGGTACGGTCGCTGGGCCAGGCGTCATCACCTCGCGCACCACTTCGGTCATTCGAAGCAGAACCACGGCGTGACCTCGCCCATCTGGGATCGCGCGTTCGGCACCTACGTCGTCGTCGAGTTGGTCACGGTACCCCGCATGCATCTGGCCAAGTTCCCCTGGCTGAGCGATGCGCCGCGCTCGATCGCCCCCGCATGGCAGCACCAGTACCGCGTCGTCTGACGCGCCTCAGAGGACGCGCAGCGAGCCGCGCACCACGCCGTAGCCGCCGGGGGTCTTGAGCTCGCGCCACACGTCCTTGCCCGTGCGCGTGCCATCGACGAGTGCGCGGTACGCCGACACGAGCGTGGCGACCGACGCCGCGTCCTCGCGGACCAGCTCGATGCGATAGCGCGCGACACCGGCCTCGCGGAGCTGCTCCATCAAGCTCGCTGCGCTCTGAGGGACCGCGTGAAAGACGGTGTTGCGGCAGCCCACGTCTGCTTCGACCGGGTGCGCGTGCCCCGCCCGATCCCGCAGCTCGATCGCGTGCCGATCACAGGGCCGCCCGCAGTCGCGGTGATCCTTGCCCTCGGAGAGCAGCGCCGCGAACACGCAGTGCTCCATGTGAAAGAGCGGCATCGGGTGATGCAGAACGACCTCGGCCCGCTCGGCGAGCGCAGGGTCCGCGAGGAGCGCGAGGAGCTGCGCCGCGTCCAGATCGAACGACGGCGTGAAGCTGCCCACGCCCCGCGCGAGTACCTGTCGCGCGGTCGCCTGGTTGCTGACGTTCAGCGAGAAGTCGCCCACCCGAGCGAGGCCCGAGCTGGTCCCCTCGAACAGCGACCCGAGGCTCCGCACCAAGAGCGCGTCGGGTTTCAGACCCTCGAGGTAGCGATCGATTTTCTCTTCGCCCGGCTTGCGGATGCGCGGCGGAGCCAGACCGACGAACGCAGCGCCTTCGCTCTTGAGCGCGCGAAAGGTCGCGCCCGCGCCGGTGAGCGCCAAGAAGTCCAGGTAGACCCCGTCCGCGCCTGCTGCGAGCGCGGCGCGCGCTTGAGTCTCGGTGCGGCACAGCACGAACAGCCCCGGCGGCAGTGGCGGCGCGCTCGAAGCAAACGCCCTCGGCGTACCATCGAGCACCTCGTGCGCCCGGTGGGTCGTCTCCTCGAGCGCCGTGAGCAGCGCACGCCGCGCCTTCTTCACTTCGCTCAGCGGGACGAACGCGCCGTCTGGGATCTCGATGGTCAGCGAGCGGAGCGAGAACGCCGAGTCGCCCAGCTCGCCCAGCGCGTCGGCGATGGCCTCGCGGGTCGTCGGTCGCTTGTCGGCCTTGCTGGCCTTCGCGCCGAGGATCACCGCCGTCTCCCCAGTGCCGGTCTGGGCCGAGAGGATCGGGGCCTCATCCAGCTCGGCGGTGAAGTGCAGATCGGCCGCCACCCGGCGGCGTGAAGGATTCGCTTCGGCGATCACCCGCGCATCGAGCTCGGGATCGTCGTTGCAGAAGAGGCGCACATCACGGAGCTCGCTGGCGCGCGCCTCGACGTCGACGTCGGGGCCGAGCCACACCGACGCGAGCCCTTGCTCGACGTCGTCCCGATCTCGCCCATCGACCTCAATCCCCCACACCCGGCCACCCAACGGCGCGTGGCTGGATCCGAGGAGCGCCACGAGGCCATGGCCGGTCGAGAGGCGCGCGCTGAGGTTCACGTCGAGAAGCGACTTGCGCCCGACCATGCGCGTGCCCTGCACCACGCCGATCTCGCGACCACGGTGATCACAGCTCAGCGCCGGGACCAGACGCTGGTGATCGACGCCGGTCAGAAAGCCCGGCCCGCTGCCGCGCGAGTAGGTCTGGAGCGCCGCGTCCACCCTCGCTCGGGCGACGCCCTCCCCTCGAACCAGCGCATCGACCGCCTCGCGGTAGAGACGCGTCGTCGCGGCGACGTACTCGGGCCCCTTCATCCGGCCTTCGATTTTCAGCGATCGCACGCCCGCCGCCGCGAGCGCCGGCACCTGGGCGCTCGCCTCGAGATCCTCCGGCGACAAGAGATAGGCGCGGTCGCCCAGCGGTCGTACTGCACCATCCACGATCAGCTCGTAGGGAAGTCGGCAGGCTTGCGCGCACGCGCCCCGGTTGGCGCTCCGACCGCCGAGCGCCTCGCTGGTGAGGCACTGCCCCGAGTACGCCACGCAGAGCGCGCCGTGCACGAAGACCTCGAGCTCGACCTCGGTGCCGCGCGCAATGGACTCGATCTCGAGGATCGACAGCTCGCGCGCCACCACCACCCGTCGGGCGCCCAGGCTCGCGGCGAGCTCGACCGACGCGACGTCGGTGCAGGTCATCTGGGTAGACGCATGCACCGGAAGATCGGGCGCGATCGCGCGGGCCAGCTCGGCGACCGCGAGGTCCTGGACGATGATCGCATCGACCCCGGCCCGCGCGCAGACGCGAATGCGATCCGCGACGGCATCCAGCTCGTGATCGAACGCCAGCGTATTGAGCGTGACGTAGCCCTTCACGCCGTGCGCATGAAGGAAACGTAGCGTCGGCTCGAGGCTCGCCTCGTCGAAGTTGGTCGCGCGGGCCCGCGCGTTCATCCCCTGTAAACCGAAGTAGACCGCGTCCGCGCCCGCTCCGACCGCGGCGCGCAAACAGGCCTCGTCTCCTGCGGGGGCGAGCACTTCGGGCAGTCGGACGGCAGGCATCGCGCGCAAGGTACTCGCTCGATGTCCGCAGGCGAGCCGGCGCGCAAAGCCCGCGCGTGCGGACAGCGTCATGGTACAGACTCCGCCGGGTGACCGAGGCCATCCCCATCTGGACCGACGACGCCGACCTCGCGGTCGAGGTGTCGCACGTGGCCAGCCTGCTGGGACTCGCGGTCGCGCCTCAGATCGATCCGCAGCCGCTGCTCCGCGCCGCCGGCCAGCCGCTGGTGGGGATCCTGCTCGCCGAGCCCCCCGAGCCGCAGGCGATGATCGATCTGGTCTTGCAGCTCCGCGACGACGACCAGATCGCGCTGGCCATCACCGGAGCGCCCGAAGGGACGCTGCGCAGCAAGGCGCTCACCATCGCAGGCGAGCTGGGCATCCCCGCGGTCGGAGAGATCAGGCCTCTGTTGGCTGCGCTTCGCTTGCTGCGCCACCAGGCCCACAAGCCCGCAGTCCGGGCCCTGCCGCCCGCCGATCGCAGGCGCATCGATTCCGCGGGGGGCGCCGACCGCGCGCACGGTCGCCTGGTCCGCGTCGACACGCTGCACGTCGGGCTGCTCGACGAAGGCGATCGAGACCTCGGGATCCTCGGCGAAGCGCGTGACGTGGGCGAGGCGCTCGCCGCGATCCGCGCGGCGCAAGGTGGTGTCCCCCGGGCCCGCGCGGTGATCGACGGAGTCGATCAGGGTGCGGTGGACGACGTGCTCTTCGGCCCGCCGCGCGCGCTCTCGGATCCCGCGAGTAAAGCCGTGTTGGAGCGCTACGGGCTGCCGATGCCCGTGGAAGAGCTCTGCTCCAGCCCCTCGCGCGCCGCCGCCGAGGCCGCGCGGATAGGCTTCCCGGTGAGGGTGTCACTCGCGTCCCCGGATTTGCGCCTGTGGGATCATCCCGACTTGGCGATGGACGGAGTGTCGAGCGCCGCCGGCGTGCGCGACGCGTTTCGGCAGATCACCTCGCTGGCCACCGAGCGGAGCCAAGAGGCGCGCCTGCTCGGCGTACATGTGACCGCGGGCACCGCGGCCGATGCGCTAGTGTTCGTGCGGGCGTGGCCGGCGACCAATGGGCTAGCCGTCGCCGAGCTGGGCTTCGCGGACGCCCACGGCATGGCGGCGGCCGACGTCACGCCCCTCATCTTGCCGACTACCCCCGAGCGCCTCGAGCGGTCGCTCTCGCGTCTGCGGGGCAGCGAGCTCTTGCTCGGCGGCGGCGTCGCCCGTCGCAAAGCCTGCGTCGAGTCGCTCACAGATTTGTTGGTCCGGGTCGCCGCGTTCCTCGATCGGAGCGCGCGCTCGGTCACTCAGCTCGAGCTGCGTCCCGTCGCGATGCTGCCGACCGGACGCTGTGAGGTCCGCGAAGCGTGCGTCACCGTTGGCGACGCCTACCAGCGCCAGCTCGACGGCTAGCTGTCGACTGACGTTCGACGGCGGCGCGCACTGCTTCCTACACAGGCACTGCGCACGGTCTTGTGTCGCGTCGTGGGGTGGGCCACGGTGCTGCTCCCGTGGCGAGGATCCTCTACATCGAAGACGACCCAGCGAGCCGAACGCTGGTCAAGAAGGTCCTCGAGAACGTGGGCCACGAGGTTCTCCTCGCCGAGAACGGCGTGCTCGGGGTGCAGACCGCGCTCAGGGAGCGCATCGACATGGTGCTCGTCGACATCAACCTCCCGGGCCTCGATGGCTACGAGGTGACGCTGCGTTTACGGGGGGTGCCCAGCCTCGCGAAGATCCCGATCATCGCGGTGACCGCCCACGGCGATCGGATGACCTCGCTCGCGGTCGGCTGCGATGGCTTCATCGAGAAGCCCATCGGGCGCAGCTTCCCCAAAGATCTGGCGCCCTACCTGCGCGGGCACAAAGAGCGGGTCGACGACACGGGCGAGCAGCTCCTTCGCGAGACGTCGCACCGCCTGGTCGAGCGGCTCGAGGCGAAGATTGGCGAGCTCTCCGAGGCGAACGCGAAGCTCGAAGGCATGGTGCAGATCCGGAGAGAGTTCCTCCGCAACCTCTGCCACGAGCTCGCCACGCCCATGACCCCGGTGGTCGGCTACCTGAAGATGCTCCGCAACGGCGAGCTCGGCGCACTGACCGGGCAACAGCAAGCGGCGGTGATTCAAGTCGAGGCCTCGACATCCCGCCTACGCAGTTTGCTCGACACCCTGCACGACGTCGCCAGCTTGGAGACCGGGCGCCTGGCCTTCGCGCGACGCGACTTCGATCTCAGGATGCAAGCCACCCGGGCCCTGAGCGACGTGAAGCCGCGCGCCACCGATCTCCGGCTCGAGGTCAGCTCGCTCATCCCCACGCGCGCGATGCCGACCACCGGCGATCCGGACAAGGTGCGCCGCGCCATCGCGCACCTCTTGGACAACGCGCTGAAGTTCACCCCTCGCGGCGGTCAGATCGCGTTCGAGGTGCAGCCCGACGGAGACCACGGCTATCTCCTTCGCATCGCCGACGGGGGGCCGGGGATCCCGCCCGATCAGCTGGACCGGGTCCTCGATCCCTTCTTTCAGCTCGATGGATCCGAGACCCGCGCGTACGGCGGCGTGGGCATGGGACTCGCGTTCGCGCGCCGGGTCGCCGAGGTGCACAGCGGGACCCTGCGGGTCTTCAGCCCGCCCACCGGGCCCGTCGCCGGCAAGCTCCTCGGGGGCACCGAGGTCTCGATGCTGGTCGGTGTTCGCCCGTCTCGCGGTTGATCCGTGATCTACCTGGATCACCACGCAGCCACCCCGCTCGATCCCGCCGCCCGCGACGCGATGCACCAGGCGCTCGGGGCACAGGCCAACCCCTCGTCGGCGCACGGACCGGGTCGCGAGGCGCGCGCGAGGTTGGAGGCGACGCGTCGAGCGGTGGCGACCGCGATCGGCGCCGAGCCCGCGGACATCGTGCTCACATCGGGCGGCACCGAGGCGTGCAACCTCGCGCTCACCGCGGCCCGAGGGGATGTCGTGATCGGAGCGCTCGAGCACCCAGCTGTCGTGCGGGCGGCGGAGCGGATCACCCACGCGACCGGATCATCCGTGATCCGTCTCCCAGCCTACGGGTCGATCGATGCCCTCCAGATCATCCTCGACACCCGACGTGCAGTGGCGCCGCTCGTCGCGATGCAGTGGGTCAACCACGAGACCGGTCGTATCGCACCCATCCTAGAATTCGCAGCGCGCTGCCGGACCCGCGGCGCGCTCCTCTTCGTCGACGCGACCCAAGCGCTCGGCAAGATCCCTGTCGACGTCGCCGGGATCGATCTCCTCGCGATCTCGAGCGCGAAGATCGGCGGCCCCCTCGGCGCAGGCGCGCTGTATGTGCGTCGTGGTCTCGATCTCGATCCGTTGCTCGTGGGGAGTGCCGATGAACGCGGCCGGCGCGCGGGCAGCCCCGCGTTGCTCTCGATGGTCGGCTTCGAGACAGCGCTGGGCACCCTGCCTTCCCGCCTCGCGACGCAGTCCTCCATCGCGGCGCGACGCGACGCCATCGAGGCGCACCTGCTCTCCCTCGGCGCGGTCCCCAACGAGACCACGCCACGCGTCGCGACGGTCACCAACGTCTCGCACCCGAACTGGAAGGGCGAGCTGCTGGTCGCGGCGCTCGATGTGGAAGGCCTCGCGGTCTCCAGCGGTGCGGCCTGCTCGTCAGGCTTGAGCGAGCCCTCGCCGGTCCTCCTCGCGCTTCACCCGAACCAAGCGTGGCGCGCCAGCGCGGCGCTCCGGGTGAGCTTGGGACCCGAGACCTCGGACGCCGACGTCGAAGCCGCCAAGCGCATCCTCGCGCGCGTTCTGAGTCGCTGAAGTCCTCACGCACAACCTCGAACGATTCGAGGTTCGTTCGCGCTCGATCACCTTCGTTCGCGATTCGGATCGTAAGTGATCGAAAGCAGATCACTTTCGATCGCGCCGCTCACGGGCCGAGATCCCTCCACTGAATGGAACGCGAGGGATCCGCCTGTTCAGTGAGGCGCTCCTCTCGACAGTCCCCCGCTTGGAGAACACAACCCGCGGGTGAGCTCGGAGCGCGTACTGGTGGCCATGAGTGGCGGCGTCGATTCGTCGGTCGCTGCCGCGCTCTTGCGCGAGGCTGGGCACGAGGTGGTCGGCGTCACCCTGCACCTCTGGGATGCGTCCGGTGTCAGCAAGGTGGGTCGCTGCTGCGCCCCCGAGGACCGCGAGGACGCCCGACGCACCGCCGACGCGCTCTCAATCCCCCACTACGTGCTCGACGAGCGCGAGGCGTTCGCCGCCGAGGTCGTCGATCCCTTCGTCGACGCGTACCTGAGCGGGTCCACCCCGAGCCCTTGCGTCGTGTGCAACCAGCACGTGAAGCTCGGTCGCCTCGCGAAGGTCGCGGATCGAATGGGATGCACCCAGATAGCGACCGGTCACTACGCGCGGATCGAACGTGATCCGGGATCGAACGTGATCCGTCTGCTGCGGGGCGCCGACCTCAAGAAGGATCAGAGCTACTTCCTCTACGGGGTGCCGCGCGCGATCCTGGAGCGGATGGTGTTCCCGCTCGGCGGGCTGGCGAAGGACGAGACCCGGATGGAGGGCAAGCGCCTGGGGGTGCCCAACTGGGACAAGAAGGACTCGCAGGAGCTCTGCTTCGTGCCCGACGGAAACATCGCCGGCTTCATCAAGGCGCGCGCTCCCGAGCGGGCGAGCCGCGGGGGCCGGGTGCTCACCGAGGACGGCAGCGAGCTGGCCCGTCACGAGGGCGTGGAGGCGTTCACCGTCGGTCAGCGTCGGGGTCTCGGCCTCGGCGGCGGTCCTCCCCGCTACGTCCTGAAGATCGTGAACGCGACGGACGTGGTGGTGGGCGACGACGCTCAAAACGCGCATCACGCGCTGCGGGCCGAGCGCGCCGAGTGGCTCACCGAGTTGCCCGACGCCTTCGAGGCGAGCGTCCAGATACGTCACCACCACCGCCCCGCACCAGCGCGCATCGAACGCTACCCCTCGGGCGGCTTCTCTGTCTCTTTCGCCGAACCCCAGCGCGCGGTCTCGCGCGGACAGGCCGCCGTCGTGTACCGTGGCGAGGAGGTCCTCGGTGGCGGCATCATCGCGTAGCGCTCGGAGTGTGTGGACGACGCGGATGTGCCCGATCCTCGCGTCCGCCAGCCTCGCGTGCGTGGCGCTGGCCTGCTCGGTGGGACTGGGCGAGGGGACGATCACGGGCGCGGTGCTCATCGAGCAGTGCCGCCTCGACGAGGCGGACTTCGATCTGCGCCCCAGCTTCTTCGCGGCCGAGTTCATCAACGACCCCGAGCTCATCGACCCCGTCGACCGCCTGCGCCGGATGAACATCCGCCTACAGCGGGGCAGCGGACGGGAGGCCGATAGCGACGGCCTGATGATCGCCATCCGCGACGTGAACGAGCTCGAGAGCACCGCCATCGACACGCCGATCGCCATCGTGGACGCGGCCAACGCCTTGGTGGAGCTGACCCTCTACCTCAACCAGCAGTGTCAGGCGGGCCTCCCTCGCGGGCGCTGGACCCGCTCGGCCATCCTGCCCGCAGTGAGTGGCACCATCCGTTTCAGCGCCATCTACGCTCCAGGCCTGGGCGACGACGATGGCGAGATCACCGCGACCTTCGACGACGTCGCGTTCATCGACCGCGCGGATCCGGATGGACGCAACGCAACGCTGAGCGGCGCGTTCAGCTTCGTCTACCAGCGCGGGCGCCCAGCTCAGCACTTCCCGTGAGCGCGGAGCCCCTCGCCTCGAGACGCGGCGTCTCGATCCAGCGCCTGGGGAGCGATGGGGATGGTGTCGTCGCTGATCCCAGTGGCCTTATCTTCGTGCGCACCGCGCTGCCGGGCGATGTCGTCACGCTGGGCAGGCCGCGACGCGACGGCAAGATCAGGCGCGCTGATCTGAAGACCGTCCTTCAGCCCTCTCCCGATCGCGTGGCGAGTCCTTGCCCCATCGCCGCGCGCTGCGGGGGATGCCCGCTGATGAGCGCGAGCGCCGATCTCTCCTCCCACTTCAAGGAAGGCCTGGTCCGCCACGCGCTGGGCGATGCCCCGTTCACCCTCGAGCGCCCCGAGCCGACGGCTGGCTATCGAACCCGCGCCCGGCTCTCCTTCGCTCACGGTCTATTGGGCTACCTGGCCCCGGGGAGCCGCTCGGTGCTCGACGTGCCCCGATGCGCCGTGCTGGTGCCCACCCTCGATGCCGCCCTCACCTGGTTTCGGGTCGCGATCCTTCCTCACCTCACGGGCGAAGGAGAGATCCACCTCGGCACCCAGGAGCGCGAGGGCGCGCTCACCCCGGTGCTCGCGCTGACGACGACCGATCCCCAGTCACCCGAGCTCTACCGGCGGCTCGAGGCCGCGATCACAGACGGCATGCTTCAGGGCGCCGAGGCCAACATCGCGGGCGCGACGGCCCGGTTCGGTCATCCCGTGGAGAGCAGCCGGGACGTCGACGGACGCCTGATCGAGGTGCCCGTCGGTGGCTTTCGCCAAGCGCACCTCGACGCCAACCGTCTCCTGGGTGGCGCCGTGCTTCGGCTGGGACGCCCCGAGGGCATCCACGTCCTCGAGCTCCACGCAGGCCATGGCAACTTCACCCTCCCCTTGGCGAACCGGGCCACGAGCCTCCACGCGGTCGAGCTGGGTGAGCAAGCCGTGAGCGCGCTGCGCACCAACCTCGAGCGTCATCAGCTGAGCGCCTCGGTTCATGGCGGCGACGCGGTCGCGCACGTCACCAAGCTCCGCAAGGGCGCCTTCGATCTGGTGGTCCTCGACCCACCCCGCACCGGCGCCAAGGAGCTGATGGCGCCGCTGCTGAAGCTCGCCCCGCCCCGCATCCTCTATGTCTCGTGCGCGCCCAACACGTTGGGTCGGGACCTGCGCATGCTGCGCGAGGGCGGCTATCGAGTGAGCGAAGCCCAGGCCTTCGATCTCTTCCCTCGCACCGCGCACGTCGAGACCGTCGTTGCGCTCGAGCGCGCGTGACCGTCAGCGGCTGAGGGACTTCACCCCGGCCTTGTGGACCTTGCCCGGGAGTTCGCGCCCCACCACCGCTTTGGCGACCTGGCCGGCCTCCCAGATCCGGTTGAGATCGACGCCGCTCGACACGCCCAGACCATCGAGCATGTAGACCAGATCCTCGGTCGCGAGGTTGCCCGCGGCGCCCGGCGCGTAGGGACATCCGCCGAGTCCTCCGACCGACGCGTCGTAGGTGCGGATGCCCATGTCGAGACCCACCAGCGCGTTCGCCAGCGCCGTCCCTCGGGTGTCGTGCAGGTGCAGCGCGAGCTTGTCGACGGGGATCTCGGCCGCGAAGAGCGCGATGATGTCGCGGGTCTGCTTCGGGGTCCCGACCCCGATCGTGTCGCCCATCGAGATCTGGTAGCAGCCATCCGCCAGGAGCTCGCGCGCGATCTTCAGTCCCGCCTTCGGATCGACCGCGCCCTCGTACGGACAGCCCCAGAGGGTCGACACGTAGCCGCGCACCCAGAGGCCCGCGCGCACGGCCGGCCCGATCACGTCCTTGAACCCGGCGAGGGTGTCCGCGACCGTCTTGTTCACGTTCTTCTTGTTGTGGGTCTCGCTCGCCGAGATGAAGACCGCGATCTCGGGGATCTTCGCCTTCAGCGCGCGCTCGAGCCCGCGCGCGTTGGGACACAGCGCGCTCCAGGTGACGCCCGGCGGTAGCTCGGCGACCAACGCGCCGATCTGATCCGCATCGGCGAGCTGGGGCACCCACTTCGGAGACACGAACGAAGTCGCCTCGATGCGGGTCAGCCCGGAGGCCGCGAGCGCCTCCAGCAAGCGCAGCTTGCGCGACGTGGGCACCGTGACGGCCTCGTTCTGGAGACCATCACGCGGGGAGACCTCGTAGATCGAGACCTCGGCAGGGAGCGAGTCGAGCAGCGGCATCTCCGTGGAATCGTGCGCCCGCCCGACGTTGTCAAGCCGTCCCCCATTGCCTCGCGAAGGCCCCTCGGACACGGTGCGGCCACATGCCTGGGCGCCCCAAAGAGCCGCTGGGACCGCGTGAGCGCGCCGAGCGGCGGCTGATCTGGATCGCCATCGCGGCGGGCGTGGTGCTGGGCGTGATGCTCGCGGGGCTGGCCATTCTGAGCGCAGCGTTCGCCCGCGATCACGACGAGGCGGTGCACGAGGTCGCCGTCGCAGCCCGGCTGCACGGCGATCTGGACGCGGTCCTGCAGCTCGTGATCGACGCCGAGACGGCCGAGCGCGGCTATTTCCTCACGGGCGATCCCGCCTTCCTCGAGCCCCTCGATCACACCCACGAGGCGCTCCCGACCGCGCTGCTCGACGCGACCGCGATGTTGGGAGAGCGCCACGGCGAGCGCCTCGCCCGTGATCTGGAGACGGCGGCGAACGACCGCATGGACTTCACCGAAGAGTTGGTCGCGCAGTACCAGTCGGGCGCGCGGGTACTCGCGATCGACCGGGTCACGAGCGGCGAGGGACGGCGCCTCACCGATCATCTACGCGAGGTCGTGGCGTCTGCCCACGACCGGGAGGAGCTCGGCGTCCAGGCCATCCTCGATCAAGCCGAGACGTCGCGCTGGCGCGCCGAGATGGCGTTCGATGCGCTGGTGCTCGTCGCGCTCCTCATGGGCCTCACGCTGGCTTGGTCGCTGCGCACCAACCTGGCCCGCAACCAGCAAGCGCTCCGTCGCGGCAAAGAGGAGGCGCGGCGCTTCCGGATGGTCGCCGAGCGGGCCCGGGATCTGGTGCGGATCCATGCGCTCGATGGACGCGTCGAGTACGTGAGCCCGTCGGTCACCAACCTCCTCGGCTTCACCCCCGACGAGTACCTCGCGCTCCCCGCCCTAGAGCTCCTCGAGGCGGACGAGCGCCCCTCCATCGAAGCGACCATCGCCAAGGCGATCGCGTCGCACGTTCCGCCGGAACCCTTCCGCCACCAGCTCCGCCGCAAGGACGGAGTGCTGCGGCTGTTCGAGACCAAGCTCGAGCTCGCCGAGAGCGAGACCGGCGCTATCGCCCATCTCCACACCCTGAGCCGCGACATCACCGACGAGGCCGAGCAAGAGCAGCGCCTGAGTTTGATGGCCACCCAGGACGAGCTCACGGGGCTCTTCAATCGGCGGGCGTTCCTCCAGGCCGGCGAAGCGCTGGCCAAGCGCGCAGAGGACCAAGGCCAGAAGCTGGTGCTGCTCTTCTGCGACGTGAACGGCCTCAAGGCGGTGAACGACGCGCTCAGCCACGAGGTGGGCGACGCGTTGCTTCGCGACGCCGCCGGTGTGCTCACCCGCAACGCTCGCGGCTCCGATGTGGTGGGCCGCTTGGGGGGCGACGAGTTCGTGGTGATGGGGACCGTCCGTGAAGCGAGCGGCGCCGCCATCTTTCGCGAGCGGGTGCTGACCTGCGTGAAAGAGCACAACGATCGCCACGCACGCCCCTATCGCCTCTCGATGAGCGTGGGCAGCGCGGTGCGTGAAGCCAGCGAGACCATGGCCGAGCTGTTGGCGCGCGCCGACGCCGCCATGTACCGCGAGAAGGGTCGCCGGGGACCCGTCACGCCATCCGGCCGCTGGGTGGTCCGCAGCATGGATGAGGGGGGCGAGTAGCAGGCCTCGAGGTTGCGATTCTCCGAGCATCACGCTACGTTGCCGGCCCCCCTGTTCTGGAGATTCTCCCCATGGCTCGTGTCACCGTCGAAGATTGCCTGACCCATGAGGAGAACCGCTTCGCCCTGGTCGTGCTCGCTGCCCTGCGGACCCGCCAGATCATGAAGGGCGCGCCCGCGCTGGTGCACAGCAAGAACCGCCCGGCCGTCACCGCGCTCCGTGAGATCGCCGCGCAGCGGGTCCACTGGAACCGCCCTGTGGACGACGCCGTGCACGAGTTCATCGCGGACCGCCGCGCCGCCGACGTGGGCCGCTGAAGCGCTCCCACGCCTCGAGTCTCTTCATTCAAGTGTCGAGCCTTCCCTCACCAGGGAGGGCTCGACCTTTCGAGCCCCTGATTTTCTCCTCTCGAGCCCCCCGAGCAACATGGAACGCGACACCCGCCCCTTCATCGTGCTGACCGCCCTGGTGGACTCGAACGCGCGCGCCGCCGCGGTGACCATGAGTCACGGTGACGCCTACGAGCGCGCCCAGGCTGCAACCAAAGACCGCGCGATCGCGGGCATGGACATCGTGGAGATCCAGGTGCAACCCCGCGCCTTTCTCGCGCTGCGCGAGCACGCGCAGAAGTCGGGCGATGCCGTCGCGGTCTACGATCTGTTCCCCCTCGCGGCCCACCTCGATGGCCCGACCCGTCGGGTAGCGGGTCAGTTCCTCGCCGCCGAGATCCTCTGGGCGCTCGAGGAACAAGGCACGCTCGCGGGTGTCCCGCTGAACCTGCGCCTCGATGTTCCCCGCGCCTGGGGCGACCGCTCGCCCAAAGCGGTTCACGAGAAGCTGATGGAGTCCGGCGCGCTCGATCTGACCGACCAGGCCATCGACGACTTCAAGGCGATCAAGGGCAGCTGGGACCAAGCGTGATCTGCGCTCCCCGCTCTGCTTCGAATGCCTTCGTTTCCACTGTTTTTCCGAACCCACCACGACGAGCGATGAGCATTGCGGTGCGCTTCGCTCGTTGCTACTTCGCGGCAGTCTGAGGTAAGAGGGCACCCGTTCTATGGATATCCTTCTCGTTCAAGGGAGCGCGTATGAGCTCCCCACGTCCCGGCGCGTCGGTGTGATCGTGCACGACGGCTCCACGGACCTTCGCCTCTGGCCCGGACCTGGCCCAGACCGCGAGCTCTCCAACGCCTACGGGCCCGATCTGCAGCGCGTCCTGGACGCCGAGCGGACCCGCACTGGAGGCGCGCCGCTGCCCGAGGGCACCCTCATCCGGCTTCATCCAGGGCGTCTGCACTGCGACTTCTTTCTCTGGTTCTGCTCGCGCGGTCCGGAGGCCAAGGGCTTCCAGGCGCCCGCGCCCGGTGTGGACGCCATCAGCAAGATGGTCGTCGACGCCATCGACTTCGCGGGTGAGCGCAACGCCATCCGCATCGCCTTCCCCGCGCTCGGCGCGGGCCCCGAAGCCATCGAGGACTCGGAGCGCCTGGCGGCCATCGCCCGTGCTGCCGCAACCCAGGAGGAACATCGTGTACAAAAGGGTCTGCCAAGCCGCATGGAAGAAGTGCTCATCTGTGACCCTCGGATGTCGGTCGTGACGGCCGCGCGCAAGCGTGCGGGCGCGCTCGCCAAGGCGCCGCCGGCCGACAAGCCGGCCGCCGATGCCCCCGCCGAGAAGAAGAAGCCCGCCAAGAAGCGGCTGACCGCGTCGGGCAAGCCCCGCAAGACCACGCGCGGCAAGCCGAAGCTGGACGAGGCGGACATCGCCAAGGCCCGCGCTTCGTGCCGGCCTTGGGACCGCACCGTCCGCTACCAGGTGGGCAGCTGGTTCCTCCACGCCAAGTTCGGTGTGGGCCGCGTCGAAGAGCTCACCCCGGAGGGCTTCATCGTGGTGCTCTTCGAGGATGCCGAGCTGCGCAAGCTCATCCACATGCGGTGAGATGATCCTCGAGATCCACCGCCAGCACCCCGAGCCGCGGAAGATCCAGCGCGCGGTCGACACGCTGAAGGACGATGGCGTCATCGCCTACCCGACCGACACGGTTTACGGGTTGGGCTGTGACATCACATCGAAGAAGGCCATCGAGCGCATCTACCAGATGAAGCGCATGAAGGCCGATCAGCCTCTGGCGTTCATCTGCCCGGATCTTGGCGAGATCGCCAAGTACGCGATGGTCTCCGACCGCGCGTATCGGCTGATGCGCAGGCTCACCCCGGGTCCCTACTGCTTCATCTTGGAGGCGACCCGCGAGGTGCCGCGCATCCTGCAGATGAAGCGCAAGACCGTGGGCATCCGGGTCCCGCACGACGAGGTCGCGCTCGCGCTGGTCCGCGCGTTGGGCAACCCCATCGTCTCCACCACGGCGTCCAAAGACGGTGAGCCCTTCGCGGACCCCGCCGAGCTCGCCGAGGCGTTCCGTGGCGTGGACCTGGTGCTCGACGCCGGGCCAGGCGGCCTTGTCCCCACGACCGTCCTGGACCTCACGAGCGGCGATATCGAAGTCATCCGCGAAGGCGCGGGCCCCATCGACTCGCTCTGAGCGCACACGCTCGAGCCAGAACGAACGCGGCTGTCGATCAGCGAGGGTGCGCGTTCACGGCGCCGTCTGAAGGGTGCTGGTGCGGGCCTCGAGTGTCTGTTGTTCGTCCATGTCGTCTGCAGGGGAAGCCGTTCTCGGTCGTCGAGCGAGCACCCGTGTCGGGCCCGCTAGCGGCCCGTTGCCCAAGAACGGTCGGCGTCACCGAGCGCGACGAGCAAGCTTGACGACCCCCCACCTCCTCGGATAGTTCTCCGCTGACTGCGCGGGCTTAGCTCAGTTGGTAGAGCGTCAGCTTCCCATGCTGAATGTCGTCGGTTCGAATCCGATAGCCCGCTGTTTACTGGCGACTGCGCCTTTGGCTTTGGCGCTTGTCGCCGGTTAGGGCAGCACCGCGTCGAACCCACCGTGCGAGCGCGCCGACGTGCTCCCGTCGTCCAACACCGCGAGCTCGATCTCCGGACGCGCGATGCGGAGCACATCGGAGCGCAGCTCGGCGCCGTCGACCTCGCGAACCTCGAGGTCTGCGACGTTGTGCATGCAGAAGAGCTCCGAGCGATGGTGCACGGGCTCGAGGTGCGCCGTGGCTGGTGCGGCGCTCTGGTGGGCGCATCCAGCGAGCGCAGCGAGCAACGAGAGAGACCCGAGAAGGGACGGACTGCGGTGCGTGACGACCTCCGGCGCGTCGCCTCGATCGCGCGCTCGCTGCCATCGCATCGCACGTGCCAGGCGCTGCTCACGGTGATCTCTGCTCGAACGCCCATCGCTCAGTCGATCGCCCGTCCCCATTCGGCCCGACCGCCCCGTTCGGGGTCGCTATCGATAGGCCCAAAAGCAAACGAGCGCGCCGGCCGTAGCCTGCGCGCTCGCTCACCTTCGGATCGCCGACGGATCGGCGACCAAGCAGCTCAGATCAGTTGATCAGATCCTTGAGCTTCTTGAGAGCCGACGCGCGGACCTTCCGCGAGGCGGGCTTGGCCGGGTACTGCTTCATCTCGCCGGTGAAGGGGTTCTTGCGGGTCTCCGCCTTCTTCGCGGGGCTGTTCTTGACCTTCAGCTTGAGCAGATCCGGAAGGACCAACTCGCCGGGGCCACGCTTGCCGAGCTCACGCTTGGCGATCGCGATGACCGCGTCCCACGACTCACTCACCTGACGCTTGCTGAGGCCGGTCTTCTCCGCCACCTCGCCAAAGAACTGCGCCTTCGTCATACGCTTGGAATCGCTCATGATGCCTCCTCTATACGTTTCAGATCATTCGACCCGTTTCCGGGTTCATTTCGGGCACGAAACTTCTCGCCCTGAGCTCGCCCCTAGCTCCCCTCCACTGCCCGGATAGGTCCGGAAACTGGAGAGCAGGGTCGGCAGCGAATTCTCAGATCGTCCGAGGTGGCCCCCCTCGGACGTAACTACTTGCCTTTCCACCCTCCCCCCTCGCGAAATCGAGCTGACCCGACTCACGTTTGAGGCTTGTTTCAAGGCGTTTGAAGCGATGTCGGCCGCTCATGCCACGCAGTTTTGGGCATGACAAGAGCATTCGTCGGTTCGAAAGCGGAAATAGCGGGCGCTAGCGTCGACCGCCGCGATTTTTCGGCGTTTTTTGACCTCGATTGGGCGATCGTGGCCCGATCATAGGGAGATCACGCCGCTGTCCCGCGATCGCAGTGCGGCCCTCCCAGCGGCCGCCAAGAGCTGGGTTCGCGCCTTCATTCGGCGCTCTTCGTGGTCGTTCTGGTGATCGCATCCGAGCAGATGAAGCAGCCCGTGTGCGAGCAAGAGCGAGAGCTCGTGGACGAGGCCCAAGCCGTGTGCGCGCGCTTGTGCCGCGGCGGTGTCGAGCGAGATCACGACGTCACCGAGGAGCACAGGCGCCGCTGCGTCGAAGGGAACGAAGCGCCCGTGTTCATCCTCGTTCTGGGAGAACGCGAGCACGTCGGTCGGGCGATCCTTGTGGCGATGTGCGCGGTTCAGCGCGCGGATCTCGGGGTCGTCCGTGAGCACCAGGCTCAGCTCGGCAAAAGGGAGCGCCAGCGCGTTCAGCATGCCGCTCGCCATGGTCCGCAAGGAGCGGAGCTCGAAGCGGACCTTCGAGTGGCCCCCGCGAGTCGCGTACACCGCCACGGCTCAAGCCCTGTCGAGGAAGCCCTCATCGACCTGGCACGCGCGGAACGACTCGTGGTTGAGCGCGCGGCGCACCAGGCGGAGGTTGGTGATGAGCGGCGCGATGCGGGTCTCGGCGATCATGCGATCCAAGAGCAGGACGGCCTCGTGCCGGGTGGGACAGAAGGTGGTGACCGTCGCCACCAGCGGATCGTGTTCCGCGGCGATCTTGCTCCCGTTCTGAATGGCCGACTCGATCCGCGACTTGCCCGTGGGCGCGGGCGGCCAGCGCACATCTTCGGTGCGGCCCGGGAACGGGCGCTGATCGCGGGGGTCGAGCGCGGCCTCGAGCCGGGCCTGTACGGCGTGGCCGGTGGGCTCGGTGCGGAACGATCCTTGGGGAAGCGGCTCGCCGAGCGCCAAGCGGACCTCGGCTTCGACCAGATCGACGCCCGTACGCATCTCAGCGAGCACGTGCTCCGGCCCCAGGCCCGGCCGGAAGCCGGCGAAGTAGAACTGCCCCCGGGCATCCAAGAGAAAGTGCACGGTGGCCGTGCCCCGGTGACCCAAGTGAATCGCCAGCTGGCTGGCGGCCGCCCACATCGCGCCGCGCACCGACTCGCCGTTGCGCAGGGCGTCGATGGCCGGCGCGGGCGCCTCGCCGATCACGCGCCGGTGATCCTTGCGAACGGAGCACTCGTGATCGGAGAGCACCGCGACGTCGGCGTCGCCATCCTAGACCAGCACGATCTCTACATGCCTGGGCCTGTCGACCCAGGCCTCCATCGCGAACGCCGGATCCTCAGCGTCGTTCAACAGGGTGAGCAGCTCGCTCTCTTCGTTGATGATGGTGAGGATGCTGGGCTCGCCGATGCCGTAGCCCGGCTTCATCACCAGCGGGTAGCCCACCTCGCGCGCCATCAGCATGGCGTCGGCCGCGTCCTCTATGAGAGCGTCGCCTCCAGGGAGCACCCGGAGGCCCGCGTCGATCGCAGCCATGCGCATCGCGACCCGATCGCGGTAGAGCGCGAGCCTGTCCGCCGAAGGCCCGATGACGGTCACGCCCAATCGCTGTCCCCGGCCCGCGAGCCAAGGATCGGCGTCGAAGAATCCGTACGAGGGATGCACCGCGACGCAGTGGTGGGCGAGCGCCAGATCGATGACCCGATCGGGGTCGCGGTAGACGGAGAAGTCATCGACAGCCACCACCTCGTCGGCGGCCTGCACGTGGACCGCGTCCTCGTCCCCGGGAGCCGCCAGCGCGACGGTATCTGCGCCGATCCGCTGGCAGGTGCGGGCCACCCGGGCACTGGCTTCTCCGCGACCGGCGATGAGGATGCGCTCGAACATGGCGCGCACTCTACACAGGATCGGGAGGAACGCGATCCGCGTGTGATGCTGCGGGCGCGGGCGCGCGCGCCAGCGCGGTCAGCGGTCGCGGGCACGGGCACGGTCGCGGTCAGCGGTCGCGGTGCTTCCGTCGCCGCTTCCGCTTCCGTCGCCGCTTCCGCTTCCGTCGCCGCTTCCGCTTCCGCGCCGCTTCCGCTTCCGTCGCCGCTTCCGCTTCCGTCGCCGCTTCCGCTTCCGTCGCCGCTTCCGCTTCCGTCGCCGCTTCCGCTTCCGTCGCCGCTTCCGCTTCCGTCGCCGCTTCC